>Ga0208644_1002081_pt1 | contig 16149 bp, 37 predicted proteins | sample VirMetDEL_Nov_18_FD_184517 | JGI IMG/M metagenome (GOLD analysis project Ga0208644, IMG submission 184517) | Aqueous microbial communities from the Delaware River and Bay under freshwater to marine salinity gradient to study organic matter... | ecosystem: Environmental > Aquatic > Marine >... | reverse complement strand
AATTGCCCATGCCAATATTTCTTAACTGAGTATCGCCTAAGATACCAGGAGCAGTAGTTGCATTAGTGATAGCTTTATCTACATTCTGAGCAGCACCAATTAAACCACCCATTGGATTTAAATTAATGTTCTGATCGGCAAAAGATTTATAGTAAGCATCAAGTTCAGCTGGAGTCATATTACCCATGCCTTCAGGTGACATACCTAATCCACCAGCAGTAGGTGCAGGTGTTTGTGGTGCTTGTGGTGTTCCAGTTGCCATAGCATTTCTTAAAAAGTCACGCTCTGCTGGAGTATCAACACCTCTTTCAGCAAGTCCCATATTGCCAGCCATTTCTCTTACTCTTGGAATGTTTGCATCAACATTACCTGCCATAACATTTCTTAAAAAATCTCTTTCCGCAGGAGTATCAGCACTCATTCTATCTAGATATCTAGCTTCAGATCCACCTTGGCCTGTTGTTAATCTTCTATATAATTCTTCTTCGTAACTCATTTCTTTTTTCCTTTTGCAGTCTTAGCTGCTTGCTTAAATTGTTTAGCTGTAGGAGCTCCAGCAGTGTTAGGCTTCCTCATCTTCTCACCACTGCCCTCAGCTATACGTTTACGCTTCGCATGGATATTGGCATAGAGTCCAGGCTTAGCCATTACTTCTTCTTCCCATAAGATTTCTTAGTCATCATCTTCTTACCAGTTTTCTTTGCAGCTTTTTCAGCTTCCTTCATACCCTTAGCTGTATAAGCATATTTTTTATTTCCGACCATTGGCATAGTTATTTCCTTTTCGATTTAGATTTACCTGCTTTACTTAATGCAATAGCAATGGCCTGCTTTTGAGGCCTGCCTGCTTTCATTTCAGATCTTATATTGCTACTGATAACCTTTTGAGACTTACCCTTTTTGAGTGGCATAATTAGTTCCTATAAAAAAGAAAAGCCCAGCGAGAGAAACTGGGCTTAACAAAGGAGGATGGGGAGACAAATCTTTAGGGTGCACGATCCCCCCATAAGCGTAATTATACTCTATATTGTGTTAAAAATCAATACCTATACAACATATTGTGGTAAAAAAAATCCCCTATTGCTAGGGGACTTAAACTTGAAAAACTTGATATTTAATCAAGAATCATCTTTTTTCTTTACATTCATCTGAACAACAATTATGGTCATCACATTTTTGTATAATTTTAACTTCAGATAAAATATAATCTATTGAACCATATAAACTATGAACTCCATCAACATTATTACCAAATCTCAAACTAACTTCATAAATCCTACCATCTTCATGATCACCAAAATTTACTTGGTCATACCAACCATCAAAAATTTCAGGTTTACTTAATATTAGCTTTTCTAACTGTTTACTTCTACGGCCTAAACCAAATTGTATTTCCATCTTATTCTCCTTTGTTAATTACTACAATTCTTATTTTAATGATATTTCACTGGTTGTCAACCATTAAATTAAAAAAATATAGAAGCTGTTGTTTTTACGCAACAGCCTCTTTTTGACCTGCTTTTAGTATTTTATCTACAGCTGCAAATATCTTTTGAGCAGATTTATCTGTAATCTCATCAGACTGCAACCAATGCTGTACATAACCCTTAGACTCTTCAGCACCAGGTAAACCTAGCAACTGGCATAAAATGTATGCAGTAGATTCAGCTTCAACTTCTTTGATGTTTTTAGCAGTTCTCTCATCATCCTGTAATCTACCTTCAGCAGTGTGGCCTAATACATTATGAGCAATCTCATGGAATCTAGTTTTATGAGGATATTCTGCTACTGGATTGACTGCAATAAAACCTTCTCTTGCATATCCTTGGCAGTTACCATCAGCTAAACTGTATTCCTCTTCAACGATTAATAGATTGTTTAATGCTGTTTGTGCATCCCACTCAGCTATTTTTACTTCTGGTTTATATTCTTCTGCACCTGGAATAGGTTCTGTTTGATCATATGAGAACCATTTTCTAGCTGGTTTAAAGAATGTAAACACTTTGCCAGTTTCCTTACCTGACTCATCTTTTTCTTTTACAGGAACAGGCTGTAATAATTCTAAAGCCTTCTCACCTTTTTTAACTTGTCTACCTAGATCTTGCCATTTTTTATATGGTGCAATAGGTGATAAGTTTAAGTTTCTTGCTGTTAACTGGTCATAAGCTAGCAGTTGATTACCAAAGCTATAGTTATGAAAGTTCTCATAGCATGATGAGATAATGCCTGGTTCTGTTAATACTTCTTTTAAATATTTACTGTAGTTCATTATTTTCTCCTTTGTTTAATTAACCTACAATTCATATATTATAGATAATCATCAAAGTTGTCAACCTTTTTATTTAAATCTTTTGAAGGATTAAATCTCAGTGCATCAGGATCAAACCAAAATGACCATTCACCTTCCCATTCATAATGTCTTTGCTTTACACATGAGACCCAGGTACTCGGTAGTTCTTTATGTTCTTCTACTGTAATATCACCATCTTTTAATCGTTTATCCTTATTGGTTCGATGCACAATAAATACGTTATCTACCAGGTTAGTTATGTTAGCTGATCCAGATACATCATGTTTGGTCGGTGCTTTCATTAAATCATCAGATCGTTTACGAGCATGGGCCACAAGGTGAATACTGCATTTTAAATCTCTTGCTGCAATACATAGCTTATCAATGAACTCTTTTTGATCTTGGTAATTATCCTCAGCAACTCCACACTTCATTAAGCTATCTAATATAATCTGAGTACACTTCAGCTTTTCAACTGCATAGTAAATGACTTCTAATACAGTCTCAGGTGTAATGTATCCCTGTTGATCGTATAAAAATAATTTTCCATCACAAAATTCTAACCAATCTTCTATATAACCTTCAGATGGATTTATACCACCCAAACTTTGTCTGATTGCTCTTTGGCAACTGGATACAGGCCTTAACTCGAATGATGCCATTAATACTTTCTGATTCATTTTCACCAGTCCCATCATAATTTGTGATGTAAAAAGACTCTTCCCTGCACCGCTATAACCAGCCCAAATAGTTACCTCTGCTGGACGGATTCTAAAATCATCATAGGTCTTACTCCAGGGCAATAATAATCCCTTATGGTAATCACCTTTAAAAAATTCTTTAATCTCATCAATATAAGCTGCTGGTGATTTAATCTTGGTTATTTCTTCTGATCGTTCTGCAAAATAAGATTTAATCTCATTCTGATTTACAATCATTCCATTTAATTTATCTCTGAGCGTACTCATAAGCCTCCTTTAGCTTTCCTATGGTATTTAATAATTTGTCTTTGTCTGAACTCTGGAGAGTTCTTCCCTCTTCTACTTCTCTTGCACACATATACACAAACAATGCTTCATCCTTCATGGTCTTTAATATAGCAAATGGATTAAATGCTTTTCCTGATGGTTTTAATAAATCTATTCTCTGCGGTATTATATCATCAAGAGTTAATCCTACTGCACCCAATACAGATTCTATATCACACCCTGCAAAACAATGAATCAATACTCTTCCATCATCATTTATTTTTATAGCTAGGCTTGAGTTTTTATCATCATGTGCTGGACATAAACAATGGTAGGCATTAGTTTTAGACGTAGCACGAACCTTGCTAAAATGTGATAATATTTCGTGCATCTAACTCTCCTCTTCTCTTCTTTGTCTCTGTCTCTTCTCTACTCTGTCTCTTCTCTGTCTCTACTCTGTCTAGCAAATTGCTAGCATCTTGCACCACAAACTCTGATAATCGCTGTAAGTAGCTATCTACTTGCTTTTCAGTCAATCTAGTCCTAAATGCTATCTTCTTGCTAGCAGGTAGCTTGCCATCCTTCTCATCGGATGCAATTAACCATAACATAACAAGAAATTTTGCCAGTTCTCCATCGAGTTGAAACCAATCAGGATCATCGAGCAGCTTCTTATGTAATTTAATCCATGGTGGATTACGATGTGCATAGTGCTGGAAATCGTTCCAATTTTTAATTCTCAAAATAATGCCTCCTTATATTTATTTACTTATTGATGATTTGTTGTATTTGTTCGATCCTTTTTTGTGGAATAGGTCTATCTGGTCTCTTTGCCCATTTAGCTACTGCCTGAGTGCTGAGATCCAACGCATAGGCCATCTTCCTACGGCTATTATCGAACTTAGATATTGCTTCTTTATAAGTCATACTTTACCTTTCTGTAAAAATTTTATTTAGTAGTTGAATAATAGCATAAAAATAATTGTTGACAACCTTTTTTTTATGTATTAGTATTCTATATAAGCAATGTTGCTTAAAACAAAGGAGAAATAAATATGTTAGTACAATTTGAATCATTCATTTACGGTGAAGATAAATATAGAGGTGAAGTAGAAATACCTTTAGATGTAGAAGCTTCTGTTATTGTTGAAAAAGACCCATACGGAACTGGTGATAGTCCTACTGCGTATCATGTAGAACTTAAATCAGTCGTTGTTCGTGATCCTGAAAACTATTACATTGCATCAGATTGCCCTGGCACTGATGGTGAAAATATTGTCAATGTTTTAGATTCATACAATAGAGAAGCAATAGAAGAAGAAGCAATCAAGGAGGTGCAATAATGAGTCAAGCTAAAGAACAGTTTGAGCGTATTCAATGGGAAATAGATTCTAACCTTAACGATATACAAAGGTTAAATTCTGTAAAAGATGAAGCTATTGCAGGAATTAAGCAAGACCTACAAGAACTTTATAATCACATTTTGCAACAACAGGAGGAAAATAATGGAAGATTATAGAAAAGTTATTACTACACCTATACGTGACTGGATAGAACCACCTCCAGTCCGTAAAATGAAAGTAGTGTATAGGTTGCAATTATTTTTATTTGGTTTATCATGTTTTGCATTAGGTTATCTTATAGGGAGTTATTTATGAGAGAATTAGTAGAAATACAAAATAAACTAAGAGTTGATAAATCTTTAAAAAACAATTTTGGTGGATGGGCCTATAGAAATATAGAGTCCATCCTTGACAAATTAAAACCGTTGCTAGATCAATATGAGAATGTAACTATTACATTGTCTGATGAAGTTAAACAGATTGGTGAATATCCATATATTGAATCAACAGCAACTATATCTAATGGCACAGAGAGTGTATCTACAACTGCACAAGCAGGTATACATTTTCTTAAAAAGGGAACTGACATTAGCCAACAATTTGGTAGTGCCAGTACCTATGCGAGAAGGTATGCAATTTGTGGTTTATTACTTATTAGTTCTGGTGAAGCTGATCCTGATTCTTTGGATAACACAAAAGAAAATCAAGAAGCTTCAGAAGATGAATTAGTTAAGCATGAAGAGGTATTATCTCAGTATGATCGTAACGACCCTGAAAGAGTTAGTTACTGGAATACATTAAGTGCTGTTGTTAAGGATCAGTTAAAAAGACGTGCAAAATCATCTAAAAAATAAAACATTAAGAAATTCTTTAGTGACGGCTAGTCAGGCATGGTCAGTTATCCATGATCGAAAAAAATTGTGGAGAGAAAAAACTGGCCGTGATGATCCTTTTGAGGGAAATGATGCCACTGCATGGGGAAACGATAAAGAAAAATTTGCGATTGATGCTTTTGAAAAAGAGATGAATTGCATTACTGATTTTAGTGATGAACTTATAGTGCATCCTGAATTACCTCTTGCAGGCACACCTGATTTTTTTTACGATGGTTGCCCAGGTGAAGTTAAATGTCCGTATTCTATGAAAGTATATCCAACTATTCCTGAACGCTATTACTACCAATGTCAGGTACAAATGGCCATAACGAATACATTGAAAAATTACTTTTATATATGGACACCAACAGAAACAAAATTAGAGATTATTCCATTTAACAAAAAATTTATGACATGGTATTTGCCATATGTTTTAGAGTTTGTGGAGTATGTAAGAACCGACCAAGAGCCACCAAGGTTCAGTCGGAAACCTTTATTTAAAATAGGAGATTAGTATGGCAGAGTATAATGATTTAAACCGTGTAGCAATTTTTCCTGTGAAGGAAAAGACAAATGAGAAAGGCCCTGACTTTACAGGTAATTTAGACGTAGCAGGTATTAAGTTTAGAATTAGTCTTTGGAAAACTGAAGCTAAGTCTGGAATGAAATATCTATCTGGATCTATTCAGAAAGCTGATGAGGAAAGAAGTGCACCAGTAAAAGAAGGTGCAGATTTAGAGGACATCCCTTTTTAAGATGTCCTCCTATTTACACAATTACTTGTTGCAAACGTACATTGTTACTTCAAAACCAAAACGCATTTCGGTTGCTGCAGGTGTTGTCCACATAGCTATGTCCCCTTTCATTAAAATTTGTAATACAAGTATTACAAGCATAATTATACTCTTTGTGTTACATTTCATTAACAATGGAGAATTAAAGTATGCTAAGTAAAATCTTGAGATTTTTTGTAGGATTTATTATATTATTTTTAATATTTGGTATAGCTGTACAATATTATGTTTACCAACCTGTAAAACCAAAAGAGTTGGTATGTCATAAAGGTAAGTTACTACATAGAATTGGCGATGGTGAAACTGTGTATTTAAAAGTAAAAGGTATATCTTGCGAGTATGAAAAAGGTATGTTAATTATAGAGGAGCAGTCATGAGTGAAGAGATTACAAAATATCCAAAGTATTATGTAATTGATGAAGAACGTGGTTTAGAATTGCAGTGGTTACAAGATAACTTAACTGGCCATCTTCATGGTGGTGAAGCTATCAACATTGGCAATGTCATTAAATACATAGTGCGATATGGTAAAAAAGAACCAGGTGTTGTTGCTAAACGTAGTGATATAAAAAAGATGATTACTTATTTAGTAGAGACTGATAAAAAATTAGAGGTACAAGAAGCTAAAGAAAAGGCATCTATAGTTGCACCAGATGAGTGGATAGAAGACCCACTACACGATGAAGACTAACGAGCCTTGCGGTATCTGCTATGCCATAGGATTGGCTTGTATATTAATGGTAATTATATTGGAAGTAGTAGAGAGATGGCTATTAAAGTAATAGGGCAGGTATGCCACAAATGTAAACAACCTGCAAACACTTATGACAAGAAAAAATGGTGGTGTGGAAGAGACTTGTCAGCACATGGAATATGTAAAAATGATAACAAGAAGAATGGCGATTGATGGGGAATGGTTCACTGTTCAATTTTTTAAAGAAGATGATGGTGGTATTAGGGTAGAAGTAGTACATGATATAAAAAATAAATTTTATAAAATGTATCCTGATAATAAAATTATTTTTGAGGAGAGTTAAATGACAATTAATGAACTTTTAAAAGAAATGAAAAAATATTTTCCTAATATGGAATATAAAGCAACATCAAAGGAAGGATTAGTTTTTAAATCTAAAGGGTGGACAGATTATGAAAATAAAAAAAACACTGCACATTACACCAAATAGTAATTATTTAGAAGTAGTGCTAGCTATAGTGACATCTTTGGATGAAGGTGTTTATGACATGATTATTATGGATAAAGAAGGTGCACGTAGTCATGATCAGAATAGTTTATTATGGGGTGTAATTTACAAAGGTTTATCTGATACTACTGGGTATACTGTTGAGGAGCTTCACGACATTTTGCGACTAAAGTTCGACCTCAAAACCGATGATGGTAAATTATTGTCTACGGCTACATTAACTAAGTCAGAGTTTAATGATTACATAGATAAGATTATTAACTGGTCAAGGTCACTAGGAATACAAGTTGAAACAAAATGAACGTGAATGGATTGAAAAGCTAGTGGAGTTTGGTTGCGTAGTCTGTCGTAAGTTTTATGATGCCAACACTCCACCTTGCATACACCATATTCGTGAAGGATTGGGTAAAGGCCAACGTAACAGTTGGGATAATTGCTTACCATTATGTCACGAGCATCACCAAGGTAACGATGGTTTTCATTCAGGGAAGCAGACTTGGATAGAAAAGTATGGCACAGAGTATGAGTTATTAGATTGGATTAAGGAGAGAATATGAACAAAATAGAATTTGGTAATTGTTTAGAAATAATGCAAAGATGGATAGATGAAGGTGTAAAAGTTAATACTTGTGTTACATCACCGCCTTATTATGGATTAAGAGATTATGGAACTGCTACATGGATTGGTGGTGATAAAGATTGTAATCACTGGAGAGATAGCCATACATCAGAAAGAACAACTACTGGACAAAAAAATTCAGTAAAACATGGTGGAATTGCTGATAGTATTTACAAATCTGTTTGTAAAAAATGTGGTGCAATTAGGCAAGACCAACAACTAGGATTAGAAGAAACTCCTCAACAATATGTAGAGAGCATGGTTAGAGTATTTAGATTAGTTAAACAATTATTAACAGACGATGGAACATTGTGGGTGAATATTGGTGATAGTTACGCAATGAGTTCAATGAGAGGGAAAAATAGTGAATTTAAAAGTATTGACCAAAGCAAACAAGGTATAGCTCATTTAGATAGAAGTATACCTGATAATATGAAAGCAAAAGATTTAATGGGCATACCTTGGATGTTAGCATTTGCACTACGAGAGGATGGTTGGTATTTAAGACAAGATATTATTTGGCATAAACCTAATCCAATGCCTGAGTCTGTAAAAGATAGATGCACTAAATCACATGAGTATATATTTTTATTATCTAAATCACCCAAGTATTATTTTGATAACGAAGCAATAAAAGAACCTTGTATTAATTCAGCAGAAGAACAAATAGCAAAAAGAAATAAAAAACAACATAGAGAAAATGCTTCTAAAGAAGAAGCTAAGTATGTGCAACATAATTTTAGTAAAATTGAAAAAATATATGAAAAAAGAAATAAAAGAGATGTATGGTCTGTAAATGTTAAACCATACAAAGGCGCACATTTTGCTACATACCCTGTTGAACTTATAGAACCCTGCATAAAAGCAGGATGTCCTGATGGTGGTATTGTGCTAGACCCATTCATGGGTTCAGGAACAACTGCACAAGTAGCAATAGCAAATAATAAACAATATTTAGGATGTGAATTAAATACTGAATATAAATATTTGCAAGACCAACGTATAGGAATGATTTAATGTTTGAATATGTACTTGTAGTTTATATGCAAATGGATAGTCCACAATATATAGGACACTTTACAAGTTGTGCAGCAGCTAATGAGTATGTTAAAGAGCATTACAAAGATGCACCCTATACGACTTGTTTGTTTGAGGATTATATTAACTTGCCAAAAGATTTAATTAAAAAGGAGATAAAATGAGAAGATTACCAGAGTTAAAAGGAGCACAGTTATACAGATACTATGACAAAGATGATAATTTGTTATATGTTGGAATGTCTAGTAATGCACTTAGAAGAGTTAAGGAGCATCAAAAAGATAAGGAATGGTATTGGGATATTGCAAAGATAACTATAGAAAATTTTAATATGCACTATGAATTAGTCCAGGCTGAAAAAGAAGCAATAGCAAAAGAACAGCCTAGATATAATATAACACCATACGAAGTTAAAGAAGGTAAGGTTGTATGGGTATTTGATAAACAAAAAGAATGGGGGTTAAATGATGGGAAAGGGAAGCAGTCCGAGACCGTTCACAGATCGAAAAACATTTGAAGAAAATTTTGATCGAATCTTTAAAAAGGAAAAAGATGCCAACAAGTCCAACTCAACTGACACTAAAAAAACTAAAAAGTGAAGGTTATATTACTGTGCAAATAGTAGAACGATGGAACGCATTTGCTAAAGTAAGGCAGGATTTATTTCAGATTATAGATGTTTTAGCTGTTAAAGATGGCCATACCATTGGCATACAAGTAACCAGTAAAACAAATATAAATGCTAGAATGAAAAAAATGGAAAACAGTGATCATATTTCTAATTTAAGAGATGCTAATTGGACATTATTAATACATGGTTGGTTTAAAAATAAATCTAATAAATGGGAGGTAAAAGAAATTGACATCAGTTAAACAACATCACTGTGCTTTAATACATGATTATATTGTTGGTGGTAAAAAGTATAAACGATATCAAGTTGTCGATATGGTCTTAGATTTATTAAAAGATCAAAATAAAACAATTCCTGAATTAGAAAATGCAATAGACATAGATAAAAAAGTATTAAGAAATTTAATTAGGTATATGCGTGATGCAAACTTAATTAGTAATACTGGAAAAAAACGTGGTGATTATTTTATATTTGAAACACCAAAGGAATGTTTGCTAGCAGAATTGTTTGGTTATACAGAAAAAAATATAACTAAAAAATTTAAAACAAAAAATCGTAAAGTTAGAAAAGTAGAAGATGCACCTAATATATCTCACAGTTCAAATTTAAGAAGTGTGATTTATAGTAATCATTATTTTAATTCAGTTTATTTCGGTGACGGAGATTAACATGAATATTGAATACTTAATGTATTTATTAGATGAATGGGCAAGATGGATGAAACAAGATGATCATGGATTAGGTTATCCTAAACGATCATTAGGAATAAGCACTGGTGGTGCATCAGGTAGTTTTGATGAAATGTACGAAAACAGTGAATTAGAAAAAATAAAAACTGTTGACAGTGTAATACATAGTCTGGATAATGAGCAGGTTAAAGCAATCTATGCTAGATATTTAGGTAGTAAAAAACCTATGTATTATGAACTTAAATTAGAACACGCAGTCGATAATTTATTGACTATTGTTGGAAGGAGGATAAATGGATAAATTTAAAATAAAAAAACAATTAAGTGAAGAACATTATAAACAAGCTTGTAAGTTTGTAGGTGATGATGCACCAAATTATGAAGAGTACAAAAAGCAAAATGCTTATGCACAATTCAAGAAATGGTTACATCTCAAATCCACCATCAAGTAATCCTTCTGTTGATGTTGCAAAAGGAACTACAGCCAATAAACTAATATCACCTTTTTTAAGTTTATTTATCAATTCTTGTCTAGTAATATTTAATTTTTTAGCTTTAGCTGTAATTGCATCACTAAATACATCAGCTATACCTTTTGATTCACCTAATATTCCTGCACCTGCTGTTTTTTGTCCGAACACTTCACCTTTTGTTTGTGCTAAATTTCTGTAGCCAGTCCATACATTTGCACTAAACTCAGCAGGAGTTAATCCATATTTTTCAGCTTCTTTTGCAACGATACCTTCTAATTGATCATATTGTTTGCCAGGAGGAAATACTCCTTTTTCAGGAGCTGTAAATATACCTGCTGTTGGTTTTTCAGATAAATTTGCCCAGTGTCTATCAAATACCATAGCGTTAGGATCACCTGATAATGCTTTAGCCATACCTCTTACTTTTTGACTTTGCATTTCATCTATATTGCCTTTAGTTACTCTTTCTAAATTTTTAGCGTAACTTGTTTCAAGTGGCATTTTAGATCCTGGTTGTATAAATACAGAATCTTCTGGTGTTCTAAAGTTTGGCTGAATAATTGGTTCACCTTTTATTTCTCTTCTCATATATTCAGATGCTAAACGTACATTTTTACCAACATCTGAAAGAGGTGATGTTGCTGCTAAATATCCTGCTATTTTGTCAGAATTTTCTTTACCATATATTTCTTCTAATTCTGTTCCTTTTAAATTCCACCAATCTTTTTGAGGATGTTTTTTAAGATACTCTACACCTTCTTTATTTAATATTCCAAGTCTCTCTGCATATTCAGGACTGGTTACAAACTTAGACCACTGCCCTACAGGAAATGATTCACCTGCTCCAAGATTATATCCTGCTATCTGATTGGTACGCTCACCAAACTTAGTTGCTTTTCTTATATCATTTGGATCAAATTTTTTAGATACATCAAAGTATGTAGTTCCATCATCTGCCCATGTGCCCAAATAATTTTCAGGATTGTCTAATGTTTTTTGATTTATATTTACAGATTGTTCAACATCTGCTTTTGTAATTGGCCTACCTTCAATAACTACATTTCTAGGATCTGTATTTTTATACATACCCATCATTAAACCTTCTTGTGGTACATCACCTGTTTGTAAATTAACAGAATAACCACCGCCTGATTTTGTTTTGTTTACAATTCTTCCTGGTGTGCTTGTTGAAAATCTACTTAATAATCCTTGAGGAACTTTTAAAGGTGTTGTAGCTAACAATGCACCTCCTAATCCTAGCCCTGTGCCAAGATAATTATTATTAGCTAAACTTTTTCCTGTCATTGTACCTAATTCTTCACCGACAAATGCAGGAGTTAAATCCAAAAGTCCAAAACCACCTGATAATGAGTTTCCGACTATGTTATCAGTCATCACTCTTGGGTTAGATACACCTGCTGATTTTAAACGATCATAGGTAGCGTTCCATACTTTATCTCTAGTAGATAACGGTGATTCTGTTAAATAATTATCTGCCATTCTTTTCTTTCCAAATAATTGTTAGCCAATATTTTAAATCTGATACTCGTTGTTCATCGTTGAGTTTATTTATAAATGCTCTACGTCTATCTAAATCCCACTTAGATAATGTTAAAGCTTCACAGTAACGTTGCCAAAGTTGTGAATAGTTATCAGTTTGTTGTCCGTCAGGTAATGTTTTAGGAATCAAATTCTGGTATGTCTGCATATATACTATCAACTACTATTTCTATAGATGCACCAGAGCTAAGGAAAATTGTGATGGTGTCCTCACCGTATGTAATTTGACATTCTTCGATTGTCGTTCCTATCATATGTTCAGCTATTTTTTCAATATCATTCATAATAGTCCTTACACGCTGACGATTGATTCTTGTTTGTTTAACTCTTTTACTGCTTTGCTGCTTCGACTCCAGCTTCCGCATGACATACATCTCCATCGTTGATATGTTCTAGAATGTGTTTGTTGATAACCACGTTTATTAAGGTGAGAACTACCGCAGGTTGGGCAGACCGACAAAGGAGAGTAGGTGTTATGATTAACGAACCCACCCAACCAGGGTAATAACTTATTATACAACTTTTCTAGCAAAAGTGTATCTTGTTCGTTATACTTTTGCATTAATTTTCTAGCTTCTGGATTTTTCTTCTCAACTTCATTCCAAAGATCCATTCCAGAATGTTTCACTTTAGATCCTATTCCTAATTCCTGACTAACATTGTCAAGTTTATTAGATATAAATCTAAAGTTACGTTTTACTGCACGATGTAAATCTATTTGTTTGTAAGGACTAGGAGGAGGTAATCCTTCTAGTAAGAACTGTCTATTCAATTCTTTCATGTCAAATGCTTGGCCATTGTAATGACATACTGCATCTGCTTCATCTAATAAATTCCACATATGTTTGATCATACGCTTATGAGATGATGTCCATTCAGAATCAAATATGATGTCGTTGGAATTTTTCCATTTAGCTGCCCAACAAATCACTGTACCACGTTTAATAATTTGATTAAGACTAGCATTAACATTCCATAGAGACCAGCTAGTAATAATTGTAGCTTTTGTTTCTATGTCAAGAAATAGCAGCTTCAAAGGGTCGAACTCCCTTTCTGTCTATAATTAATGCCTTATTGCGTGGATTATCTCTGACAAAAGATAAGTGACACCACCGATCAAATTCAAGGATTATTTGATCGTAGTTAATTTTTTTAGTATGCTTAACAATTTCTTCGACCACGCTACGAGGGTTTCCCCACATCGGAGCAATGAAGTCCACAGCATTGCCAGTAGTGTGCTGGGAAGTTCTCTTACTTCCCAAATGATCATTAAGAACATGACAACGGAAACCGCTACTAATAAGCATAGGACAACGTAATATACTTCTAACATCTTCTAACCTTTCCGCAAGGAATTTTAAATTATCAATAACTTCAACTGTAGGTGTATTGTCAATACCTAAACGCACTGCTGTTTCAGAATGAGTTAATTCTTCTAATGTAAAATTAGGACTTAAATTCACTTAGTTAAACCTTTAGTTTTTTCAAATGTTCTTAAACTACCAAGACCTAACATACCCATTAATACAGTCATTAATGAACCCATGTCAAACTGTGGCAATGCAGGTAATACAACATTAAACCATGATGCCATGAATATTATAACTGGCGATAGTACGAAATGCCAAGCTAATGCAAAGCCACAAACCCATCCTATAAATGGTCTCCAACCTGCTACCCATACACTACGATGTTGTGCTTCTTCCTTGTTTGTTTCTGCTTGAATTAAATTAGCTTCATGTGCGTGTTTCTCTGCCATAGTAGCTATCTCATGTGCGAGTTTGTTCTTCTTATCTTTATCTTCTATAAACTTATCTAATATACTTGCAACAGGGCCAATTAAAGCTGTCCAAACCATTATAACTCCTTAGGATCAAAACCAAACTCAGTAGCTACTTGTTTAGTTAATTTTTTAAATTCAGAATTGTGATTTTCGTAAGTTTTATTACTTATATACAATTTAAAGTGACACATTTCGTGAGCCATTGTTTTGATGATAGTATCGAGATGATCGTGTCTAGCTTTAGAAATAGAAATGCAATCAGGATCAGGTTCATACAATCCCAAAACTTCGTCATCATTAATAACCTTAAAAATAACTTGTGAAGAATCTGGCAAGTTCCATTTATTAAATGGATATAATTGTGTTAAATATTCATATGTTAATTTTAATGTATCTTTATTTATCTTCATTGATAAAATATTCAGTTATTCGTGCAACACCATTAACTGTTTTACTAACAATAATATTTAATAATCCTAATGTATAAAATATAAAAAATAATATTGGAACACAAATTAATCTAAATAATACAAATACAATGTCATTTAATGATTCTAATATATTTTTCATTTATCCATCCAGTGGCCAACAAAAAATGCAATAACAGCAGCAAATGCACTAAATAACCACATAGCCATACGTTTACCACCTCTAAATTCATCTAGTGTGCTTTTAATGTCATCAATAGATTTATCCATTTTATCTACCTTATTCATAATATGGTCTATGTCTTTTTTCATATGATCTATTTCAGCAGAATGTACTGCTACTTTTTCTTGTACTTGTTCCACTAGAGTCCTTTCTTTTTGGTACGTTGTATAAATTGATTGGAGGTAAGGTTAGTTCGTGCCATGTCATCTATTTTCTTCATCTATGATGTTAGATAATAGACCACCTGTTCCGTAATATTCAGAACCTGTTGGTAACACTACTTCATATGCTTTTCCACCTGGAGCAATCTCTGTGCCACCTGCTCTAGAAAATCTAGCTAAATCTCTAATGCCACCTTTTCTCATTTGTTCTGCTGCAAATTTTGATAACAATGTTCCACCTGCAATAGTACCAGCAGTCAAAGGATCATATGCTCCTGCACCATAACCATAAGCTCCAAGTTTAACTTGACCTGCTCTTGAGCCAAAGCCTGGAGCAAATAATCCACCAAGAGAAAATATTCTTTGACCAATTCCTCTAAAATCTCTTGATTTAACTAATTTGATAATTCTTGCTTTTTCATCAGGTGTAAAGAATTTCATTTTATTTTTATCTTTACTTAACGCTGTAAGATCATTTAATAATGTTCTATCTAAGTTACCACCTTCAGAAGTTTTTAATTCAGCAGTATTAATTAAATCTTCAAATAACTCAGATTTTTTCATTTTGCTGTAAGCTATTCTAGCTTGCTTCCATGAATCAAGACCTTTTTTACCTGCTACAATAAAATCACTTTCAGGAGCATTAAGCATATAATCATCAAACTTATCTAATGCAATCATTGCCTGTCTTGCATAATCAGGATTTGTTTTATCAGATGCAGCAGTTTTAAACATTTTTCTAATTGCCTGTAGCTCTGTAAAGTCTTTAGGTATTCTTGTTTCTAATCCTTCTTTAAAAACTGCTGATAAAGCTGTGTTTCCTTTTGGTGTAAATCCTTCTGCTCTCATTTCTCTGCCTATATTTAGCAACTTTTCATTAAATGCATCTGTTTTAAATTGGACACCTGATTTAGCTGCATTGTCATATAGTTTTTGTGCTTGTAATCCTAATTTTTCTTGGCTAGGAACTCTATCAAATAAAGAACCAGTTGTTCCAGTTCCAAGTCTTGTTGGTTTTCTAACACCAAATTTAGAAGGCACTGGTGCATAAGGAGGTAAACCTTCAAATATA
>Ga0208644_1002080_pt1 | contig 16165 bp, 34 predicted proteins | sample VirMetDEL_Nov_18_FD_184517 | JGI IMG/M metagenome (GOLD analysis project Ga0208644, IMG submission 184517) | Aqueous microbial communities from the Delaware River and Bay under freshwater to marine salinity gradient to study organic matter... | ecosystem: Environmental > Aquatic > Marine >... | reverse complement strand
TTAAATGACACGCTTGGTGTCACCGGGTTTGGAAAGCGTCATCTGGTTTTTAGTAACCTTATTCGCTCCACTCAAGCCACCAAACGGCTCATACCGAGGTGGGTTGTAAATCTGACCATTCTTTTGCTGGTTATCCGTCGGGCGACGAATCGTTCCAGCGCGGGGTTTGAACAATTCCATCACTATCTCCTAGATAGGTAAGGGTGGGTTTTGAGTCCCAGGGGTTGGTGCCGCAGCCATTGCTCGCATCTCGGCAGACGCGCCACCAGCTTGAGGCAGAGTCTGAATCATTTGCATGATTTCAGAGGGTACTAACTCTTTGGCTTTGTAATCCATCTCACCAAAGGCCGATCCAATCTTTCCTATGGCATCTTTCAGCGCTTTTTGTTCAGGCGAACCATCAGGAAACTTCTGCATGGCACCCATCAACATGCCCATACCAAGCTGCACATCAATGCGGCCTTGCATTTCCTCACCCTTTTTGGGTTCAGGCGTTGACATAGGGGAAGACATGGGAGGTGACGATGCACCAGACAGTGCCGGTTTCTTTTCTTCACCATCTTCGCTTTCAGTGCCTTCTTCTTCAACCTCGATTTCCATCGAAGCCTTACCGTTTTTGGCACCGCCGCGAATCAACTTCATCAATTCTTCTGCGCTAACAGCCATATTGAGTCCTTTCAGGGCGGTTTGTACTTACTTACAGACCGTCTGTCAAGCGATTAACGGCGTGATGGCCGTGCGTAACGTAGCATTTTGCGTTGCATCATGAGAAACGACCTCCTGCGCGTTGATAACCCGTGCGATTCATCGTCGCACGACCATAATTGAGTTGCGGAGTGCGATAAATCTGTTTTAGCTCTGATTTACCCATTTTTGGTTGGTCATTACTATAAGAAAACCGGTCTTGACCACTTCTTGTGTCGCCAGAACCGCCATTCATGTTGGAATTACCGTTTGTCAGCATAAAAACCTCTACATAGCAGGTGGTGCAGCGCCTTCAGGCGTTGGTTGCTGCTGTTTTTGCATTTCTTGTGCTGCTTGCTGGGCTTGCTCCATCTTTCGGAGGTCTTCTTTGAGCAATTGCTTCATGGGAGGCTCCAAAATGTCGATCAAACGCTCTTTGGTGATTGCACCACGGTCTGCAAGTGCAAATGCAAGGCTTCTTAGGTCTTCCGTAAAGATCGGTGAGTTGGAATGAGCATCCACTTTCACCACAAAGTCTTTAGTAAACTGGTTTGCAATGAACTTATCACCCTGATCGTCCGTGTAAATGCGATCAGAATAGGCTTGCATAGCCTTTAAGTACAGCGTTGCCATCTTTTCTAACGCATCTTCAATGATCAATGCACGTTTTTTAGCTCTCGAAGACCCCAAACGTGCCAATTGTGAGGCATGACCAGCACTTCTAACACCTGATTCGCCCCTGCCTTGCAACACATTGACAATACCAGAGGCTTCCTCAAACATCTGATCAATCTCTGCAATCTCTCTAAAGAGATCATTGGGGATTGATGGCGCCATTTGCTCAACTTTGGCGTTAGGCATATCAGTCGAAAGCAGGCCACCAACGCGGTTTAGCGCAAAGTTCTTCTCATCGAGCAAGCCTGTAAAGCCAATGAGCGCCGTAGGCGGTGATACTTGCTTGGATAAGAGGTCAAGAATCTCTTGCATCCGTTTATTGCGCATGTCTTGCAAAAAAACTAGCCTTGCAACCTCAGAAATGCCCCAGTAGTAATCGTACTGCGGGGTTGGGCAAAGCTGAATAAAGGGCAGTTCACCCTTCAAAAACATACTTTCACCAGCTCGGTCATAGATGATGACGTTGGGGTCAGCAATAGTGACGCACTGATAGTCCTCAGTCATGTCATTCCAGACCCATAACTCAGTCATCTTGATCGTGTCTTCAGCAACCCGTGCCTTGTATTGCTGCATCCCAGCAATATTGAGGTTCACATTCCCATACATCGTTGGATCAGTGGCAGACAGAATTAAACGCTGAATGCCATCAGGCACTTGGTTCTCTTGGCTTTGCCCCATTTGCAAGCGAGCAAGCAGTGCTTCACGTTGCGGATGCGAGTAAAGTCTGGCGTATAGCTCAGAGCGTGTGATGTAATAAATCTGAATCAACGCTTCTTGGCGATCAGTGTGAGGTGTATCTTCTCGATACACGCCAATGCACCGTGGATCAACCATGTAGGGGTGCAAGCCATTCTTCTGGATGAGCTTAATGAAGGTGGAGTTGTAGCAAAGCGCCCAATTCAACGCTTGGGCAAACACCTGATCAGCGTTGCTATTGAGCCAATCATCATTCAAAGCGCCTGTCAGCGAAGGAATCTTAGTTTGTTCGTGCTTATTGACCGAGGCGCCAAGCGAAATCGTAAACCGCGTGGTTTCTGCTGAGTAGAGGAAGGAGGAGAGCTGGTCAATGTGCGGGTAAATCTTGTTGTAGTACGCAGGCGGTGCATCCAATCCCGCACCAAAGAGATAGTAAGAGCGCAGTGAGTCATAAGTGCCCGTGCGCTCTTGAATGCTGACGGAGCACTTATCTACCAAGTCATTGTAGAAATACTCTCTTTGGATGGGATCGTCAGGAATTCTCATGTAGGCAACTTTAAGTTCTCATGATCACGAATGACCACTGAAGGCGTTGGTTTGCGCAATGCTATACCACTTTCTTTGACGGCAGACAAGCCCCCAACGGTTTCACCACGTATCGAATTCAGATTGTAGTTGCCTAATTGTTTGGGATTACCCCACTGCACGGCAAATGGATTCTGTGGTTGTGCGGCTTGTTTATTGCCTAGCAGAGCATGTTGTTGGTGATCACCTTCACGCGACGACTTAATGTCACTCATGCCGTAATCCTTGGCTAACTCTTTGAGTGTGGTGTCAGCATGTTTGGTGGAATCGGACTTCATACCCACGGCTTGCAAGAACACCATTTGTACATCGGATGTACATCCATGCGGGCATACAGGCTCTCTGCTTTCAAAAAAGCCATGTGCTGGGCATTTGTAATCATGAACGACTGCCATAGTTTCTCCTTAGTTGCTGGTCAAGATCAGGACGTTGATAGTCTTGGGACTTTGGGCGAATACCAAGATCAAGTTTGAATCCATTGCCATCAAAGGTAACGAGCCTGCGCCTTACCATTTGCGGCTTAGGTTGCTTGCGAAACTCCACGTACTTCTTACCCGACTTCACCATGACAGCAACGTCGCCATTGACCCAGTGCTCATAAGCACGGTTCACACGGGTCTGTACGAGTTCTGTGAGCGGGTATTTGCCATTGAGAAACACATCTCTTAAGTGCAAGGGATCAAGGCCGCATAGCTCGGCAAACAAGGCAATGGAAATGCCGCGTTTCTTATCCCGCATAAACGCAGGAATCACTTCCATCATTTGACGTTTACTGAGACCCAACGCCAATAGCCTTTAAGTAGTTGTTAATCTGCTTATCTACCACTGGCACTTGCACGGGTGTTATGGCTTCTTCTTTGCGATCACGCGTCATACGCATTTGCAAGAGCCTTGGCATGAGCTGTTCAGCAAAGGCTACGCAAGCAAGGGCTGTGGCAATCACACGATCATCTTTATTGCGTCCATAAGCGGCAATAGAACCCTGGTCACGCACCACGGACTTCATCTCTTCAAGTAAATCCATCGAGTAGACATTCATCATCCCGCGTTCGAAATAATCCTTGAAGTAATTCAGCATCCGCTCTTTGGATGAATGCGTGGTCAGGTAACCCAGCGAGTTCGAGACACCGCCTAGTGAGTCATTGCGCCGCCACAGGTAATGCTGCATGTGCGATAGGACATCCATTAAACCTCTTGCCTTGCGCGGTTCCATTGTCTGCGCCTGGCGTTTAAGGTTGCGCATCTCATTGATGACAGCTTGACCAGGGCCATTGACTTCTAGGTTAAGGGTGGAGTTCTTATAAGCCCCTGCCAGGTAGCAAACCACCCAGGCAAACTGGTAGGTGTTGAGTTCAGAGGTAGCGAATTCCGCAACTTGATCAAGTCCGTCTGCATAGCAGCGGTAGATTTGGATGCAGAAACGATCAGCCCAGTCGCTGCTTCCATATGCTGGATCAGCACCGATGACGTAATAGGCGTTTTCAATCGGCTCCTCCCATACTTTGAGCGTTGCCATGCGCTCTGTTGAATTAATTAACTCAGTGTCTTCAAAGTATTGTCCCATTGAGAAGCGGTAGAACCGAGGTAACAACTGCTTAGCAACCTTGGCTTGATCAGTGCAGCGGGCATGTGAGAAGAAACTCGAACCCGTCATGATGAAGGCATAGTCTTCCGTGGGCGGGAACTCCTGATACATGAGGGCTTCGTCTTTAATCCCCTCATTCATCTTCCATCGCCACCAGGCAATCTGCCTTGAATTGATCTCTACCTGGTATAGCTTCTTAATCTCTCTTGTCCATTCTTTCTCTTCAGGACTTAGCTTGCCATCCCAGTACACCTTGTAGACATCTGACTTGGCATCTGCTGTATAGAGTTCATTGCGCCACCAGCCACAAAAGATGGCTTTCTGCGTTCTTGCACGTTTTGCCACCGACCACATGTCATGCCACATATTGAACCCACGCGCTGTGCTTTCAAAAAGGTAAAGCCTATTGGGATTCTTTTCTGCAAGCGATGCCAGCAAAGAAGCCAACCCCTCTTCATCACCCCATGATGATGTCTCTGTGCCGTGCAGGTAGGTAATACCTTTACCACGACCTAACGACCCCTTGGCTCGCAAACCAGCTACTTGGTAGAAGAGCCTTGATCGGTTCTTTAAAACCATCTGATTCCTGTTATGCGTCATCAATGGAATCTTGTACTCCGGTGGCAAACCATCCATGTACATGGCAAGTGTGGTTCTGAACTGGTCTCGGTTCTCTTCGGTATCAGTCGTGAGCGTTCCCTGAAACCCAGGGTTTTTAAAATGCCAGTAAAGGTCTAAGGCAAGCGATATGGTTGTAATCCCAAGCTGCCTGCCTTTAAGAATCACAAAGAAGTGAATGTCATTGTTCAGACCCTTGGCGATCTCTTCCATCACATAGGTCTGGCTTCCAAGCAAACGATTACCTAAGCGTTGAATGCCTAGCTCTTTGGTCTCTACCTTCAGTTCCTTGCAGAACTTGTAGAAGTGATTAAGGTCAAACTTCATTCAATGCCTGGTTCATATTCGTAATAAGTGCAAACCTTCTCTGCCAGCAAGCCATCTCGGATGCAGATCAAGACCACTTCCTTACCGTCATGGCTTTCCTTTAGTCCAATTTCTTGGCTGTAGTGGCAGTTTCTGCAATCGGGCTTCAATTCCATAGTTTTCCTTTAACCACAACACCGTCTTTTGCTCATCAGCACTCAAAGGACGTTTCTTTCTCTCTTCCTCATACCACTTCATCGCCAGATACGGATAACTAGGATCACCTTCTGCATACTTCGTAATCCATCTCACCGCATCATCATGCTTCACTCAATCCTCCACACCCTTACACCATTCTCCACCTTCCTTGCTGTGAACTTCTTTCCCGTTCTTCGCCACTCTCTATAGTTAGCATTACATAGCTTAGATAGATCGCCACCCTCAAGGTAGAAACTATCTCCTAGTTCTAACTGGTCGTAAGGATATTTAGGGCCAGTCTTCCTCTCCGGTATATCTAAACCTCTCTCTAACGTAAACATCTCGTACATCTCCATGTTGTCGATGTACTCATCATACACAAATAGATATTTAAGGTAGGCAGGAAAACAGAAAATTCCTTGGGGCGGGGATGGTAAAAACTAGTTTTTCTTTGGGGCGGGAAGCGTAGTGGTGCGCCCAAATCCCGACCCCCCGTCCCATTCACTTCGCCAATCATCGATCGATCTGCGCGACTGGTTGTGGCCAAGTCATGACCATGTGACCTTGAGCACATGCCTGCTCATGCACTGCGCAGGGGGAAAGACTCACCGCCCGACCCTTATACCCCATTGTCGATTGATGCAGGGAGCGTATAGATAACAATCAACTAATGCTCCTACATCATTGATCTTAGGATTACCCCTATATATATCTATACAAGAATACCTTTACACCTATACATAGTTTTTAAGATCTTAAGAGTACATCTCTAGCATGGAATATATCTTAGAGTGTCTTTGTGTTCATTTGATACTAAAGTCTATAGAGCATATATGCAAAGCATGTGATTATTCTCTTGTAGTTCTTAACCTATAGGAGATACATCATGGCAAACGGTTTCGTTTTTTATCGTGGCATTTCACCCATAGACAATGCACCAATCGTCGGGATTGCAGTCTTGAAATCACGCAACATTAAGACTGGCAACATGGTGCAAACGTACATCATTCGATCAGATATCCACCCGGTGGATGCAGTAGATACCGGCGCTGATCAATCAATCTGTGGCAATTGTGTGCATCGTGGCAATGCTGCAGCTGGTCGCAAGCGCACCTGCTACGTTGATCACGGAAAATCAGTCAGTGCAATCTATAAAGCTTTTAAACGTGGCAGTTATTACGATTGCAGTCATGACCTTTCACATGCTGCAAGCATTATCAAGGGTCGCAAGGTAAGACTAGGCGCCTATGGCGATCCGGCCATGATACCTGCAGACATATGGCTAGCCTTACTCGAGTTTGCTGCAGATTGGACAGGTTACACACACCAATGGTCGCAAGCTTTTGCGCAGGCACATCGGGAAATATGCATGGCAAGTGCAGACTCAATCGAAGATCGAGATTTAGCTCGTTCGATGGGGTGGCGCACTTTCCGCGTTATCCCGATCAATGCACCTATGCAGTTAGTACGTGAAATACCTTGCCCCGCTAGTCCGGAAGGTGGCAATCGTAAACAATGCATCGATTGTGGCGCATGTGACGGTGCGCTAAAGCCTTCAAGCGTATCGATTGCAATCGTCGCGCATGGTAAGGCTGCATCCCATGTCTAACCGTCTTAAACAAGCTTTGATTGATTGGAGCATTGCCACCCTTTTCGGGGTGGCTTTTGCTCTCGCCGTTTTCTTCAACCTTTGAGGATCATATGACTATCTTAGAAAAACCAGATGAAGGTATAGCAGTGCGCGTATTCGAGAATCAACGCGGCCAATGGGTTGTTCAGCTGATCGATACAGACGCTGATCAGATTTTCCCGACAATGAAATTGTTTCAGACTGAAGCGTTAGCCCTTGCCTACGCTCAAAGTATCGTCGCATAACCAGCGCTCGAGTCCCTTTAACCTTTGGAGTAAACCACCATGATTGAAGAAACGAAACCAGTCACACTCGAAGATTGTGCCATTGACCCATTCGAAGACGCGTACGTAAAGCACAAAGACGAGCACACAGTCACACTAGTAATCAACCGTGAAATATGGGACATGCTTGAGTCATTCTGCAAGTCCTAACCCGCTAGCAATGCCCATGAGAGCCCTTAAACGGGCTTTTACGGGCTTTTCTCTACCTAACTGGAGTCAACCTACATGGACGATAAACAAATGCCTCTATGGGTCTCTCTTTTCAATTGCCAAATCCACCCGCAAGACTGGTGCATACCAGTCGAGGACGTTTGGAGACGGGCAGGGTGGAAACCACCATCTAGAGAATGCCCTCAAACAATGGCTAAGCAGCAGAGCTTCCGCACCTGGATTGTGACGCTACCCGCCAGTGAGTCCCAATCGATACCTCAATTACCCGCGCAGGAGTCCCATCATGGATGACGCATTGAAGATTAAAGCCTATGAGCTTTTGATCGAAGATCAACAAAAGCAAATCAAGGAACTGATTCACTTAGCCGATCATCGGCATGACCCCTACTTAGTTGCTATGCAGCACATGAACGAGTTCATCTTCAAGCACCATGGCTATAAGGCCTTGTATCAGCTAGGCAAAGAGATCGATAAAGCCTATGCGCCTGAGAATAATGGCCGAGCCTATGGATTTGCTGAGTCTATTGAAATTGACTATGAGCACAGGAAATGAAAAAGAAACGCTTATTGAGAGACGTAGAGCAAGAGTCCCTTGCCATGGTTGAGAGATGGCAGGAAGAACTTGCTCGGCATGTCGCCTACTTACCAGTCTTATGTGAGCTAGCCAATGTTGATGAGCATGAGTTGCATCGTGCTATCGAGATTCACTTCTATGTTCGCAGTATGAGCAAGGGAGCTATGCAATGAGCAGAGAAGCTATGCAGATGGCGCTTGGTATGTTGAACGAGATTGCGGATGACGTGTATTGCGACCAAAAACTAGAAGGAGTCATCACCGCACTGCGCCAAGCACTGGATACAGATTTAGCAAGGGTTGGGGAAGTTGGCGTGTGGGGTGCGGTTCAGTGCAAGCCGCAGGAAGAAGTGGAAGACGGGTGGTGCGACTGGGTATGCCCCAAGCCTGTAGGTTATCTAATGCAGTGCTGTGATTGTGAACTGATTCACGAAGTGGATTTCCGTGTCGTGAGATATGAATCTGAAGATTCAGAAGTCTATGAAGTGGTTGACAATCCTAACCTGCAAGCACAGATGCGATTGAGACGGCGCGATGACATCTCTCCCAAGAAGCCGCACCAAGAAAAGCAAGAGCCAATGGCGTGGATGCACAAATTTATTGAAGGTAATGTCATCACGCACATACCCGCAGACATTGGCCGTCATCCTGAGCGATGGACACCTCTCTACACATCCCCACCAAAGCGTGAATGGGTTGGGCTGACGGCTTATGAAATACAAGAGATCCATTCAGGAAATCAGCACTGGGGTAATTTTGCTTGCGCCATCGAAGAAAAACTCAAGGAAAAGAACACATGACTGACCTACGCAAAGCAGCAGAGATGGCGTTGGAGGCTTTGGAAGGATTGCAAACTTGGTCAAATAGCTGGCTAAAGTTTACCGATGAAATCCAAGCACTACGCCAAGCATTAGCGCAGCCGGAACAAGAGCCGGTGGCGTGGATGTTTGTCAATGAAGATGGTGAATGTGAGCAGATTGAGTATGGCCCTGTATTTGATGACCCTGGGGTAACGCCGCTTTACACCGCACCACCAAAGCAATGGGTTGGGCTGACGGATGATGTTGTGTTTGAGCTAGCAGACACAAACCTTTACGAAGGTGGTAAGAATTTTGGTGTGCTTGCCTTTGCAAAAGCCATTGAACAAGCCCTAAAGGAGAAGAACACATGAGAAAGCTACTCAACCGGCTAGCAAGAACAGATGACTTTGTGATGATTCACTCTAGTGAACTGGAAGCAATCCTGGACTATGTGGAAGATATGGAACAGAGGATAAGTATCGTCAGAGAGCAATTGCAGTATCTGGTTGCAGAATCTGTAGAACCTGATGAGGAATCTGGAGGCTAACCCCTCTTTCCTCCCAAAGACCCCCCTACCCCAAACAAGAACGGGGTAGAGAGGGGAGGTTCCTCCGCTGCAAGCAGCATCTCGATGTCAGTCTCCTGACCCCTCGGCTTCGAGATAAGACCAGCCGCGCCGGTTATTCGGGAACTGCCCCCTAGTCCTAAGACATACGGCGTACCACCTCAACTCCGAGCCACCATGGTAAGTGCCTACTATCGTGCGGAGTACGGTCTGGTCAGAAACAAAAAAGCCGTTAAGGATGCCCCCTGGTGGTGATCCCTCTGGGGTAAGTAGAGGGCAGGGAACATGCTTAACGGCTCAATCTGCACCACACAGACAACCTGATCTTAATGGCAAACATCTTTTGATGCAAACGGCAAAAAAGCGGCAAAAAAGCGGCAAATCTGGCAAATCTGGCAAACCATTTGCCAACCCGACGAACGGTAGATTGATAGGTATAGACATATGTTCCTAGTGTGTATAATCACTTTCGTTGTACTTAACCAAAGGAGAAACCATGAAGTATTTGAAACTAATCGACTCAGATTTGTATGACATCAGGCTTGCGACAGTCCACATCATTGAAGACAGTGCCAACATTCAACGCGTACTTGCAGGCGACTGGGACTCAATGTCTAGCTATCAGGTCAAGGTCATTGAACGCTTGTTTGATCGAGTTGAAGAACTCAAGCACATGCTCAATGTCATCAAGAACCGTGACGCTGTTAAAGACATCTCAACCTGCTTTGATGAGGAGGCAGCATGATTCCAGAGATCGTAAAACGCACTATTGCTCAGGCAATTAAGTTGCTTGACGCATCAGGTTGCAAGTACAAGGTCATTGATCAGGATGGCAATGAGTATGGGACGCTTGCTGTAGTCGAGCCTAAAAAGACTAGCAAGAATTACAAATACCCTCCCGGAACGATGCACAAGTTTTTCTATCCGCTTATCAAAGACATGAAAGCTGGTGATGTTGTTGTCATAAAGAATTTTGATTTTGAGCCTAGGTCTCTTCAGTCAGCAATTACTGCATGGGCATCCTGGCATTGGGGCAATGGGTCTTACAAGACTTGCTTAGTTGGCCCTGATATTGAAATTCTTCGTTGTTCTTAGGAGGCAGCATGACTAGCTTTGACACTGAATCAAGACGTAAGGCGATCTGGGCAACCGATGCTCGCAAGATCGCTGATGGCAAGGCAGCAGATGTTTACCTGGAGAAGATAGGCCAGACAGAACGTGAAGACATTTCACACATAGAAGCTGTGCAGTGGGGTTTGAAGCTGCAGGATGTCATTGGCCGTGAAGCTAGTGCCAGGTTGCAGATGGAACTCAAAGAAGCTGACTATGAGCTATATCACCCTGAGCATACCTGGATGGCTAGTCACTTTGACTTCATCTCTGCTGATGGCACGACACTGGTCGAGGTGAAGAACTACAACCAATCAAAGAGGAATCAATACGATGCAGACACTGCACTTATGCCTGCGGCCGACAGAGCGCAATGTATTCATGAAGCTACGGTACATCGGGTACAGCGTATCGTACTTGCGGTGCTCTTTGGGGGACAAGAACTGGTACTTATCGACACGCAAGTATCAGACGCTGAAAAAGACTCGCTCATACAACTGGAAGCTGAGCTATGGGGCGCAATACAGGCCAAGCAGCCTCCAAGCGCGACTACGGTGGACGCAGCAAAGAAACTCTACCCCATATCCACTACGGCTGGGGTTCTAGCTAATGCTCAGTTAGAACAAGCCTGCCAGCAACTGAAAGCAATTAAGGCCAACATCAAACAGTACGAAGAAGCCGAGGAAAAGCTACAAGGCTTTATCCAAGGGCAGATGAAAGAAGCAGGCTCACTCATCACGTTTGATGGGAAGGTGCTTGCAACCTGGAACAGCGCTAAAGGCTCCAAACGCTTTGATCCAAAGTTACTGCAAGCAGAGATGCCTGAAGTCTATGAGCGTTACGTTATTGAACAACCTGGCTCACGGAGGTTTTTAGTCAAATGAGCAATCTAGTCGATCCAACCAAACTTGATCAGTCAATCATTGATTCAATCGTACTTCGAGGTGACTTGAGTGGACTCAAGGAAGAACAACTCACTGGATACTACAACTACCGCTGCCAGCAAGTCGGACTCGATCCTTCTGCGAAGCCGTTCGATCTTCTTGTCTTGTCAGGAAAGAAGGTCTTGTATGCGAATGCTGGGGCCACACAGCAACTCTCAAATCTGCATGGACTGTCCACTGCGATCACTAACAGAGAGAGAGTTGAGAATGTGTATCTTGTATCTGTCCGATGCACTGGCAAAGATGGACGAAGCTCTGAAAATCAGGGAGCAGTTGACATCGCAGGTCTTAATGGAGAGAGGCTAGCTAATGCCTTGATGAAGGCTACAACCAAAGCGATACGCAGGACTGTGCTTGCTCACTGTGGATTGGGGATGCTTGATGAAACCGAACTGGACACCATCCCGACTAATCAATATCAGAAGGTTGATATGCCGGTCGCTGCGCCTCTACAACCGCTTGCTGAGGTCATTGAAGGTAAGTACAAGGTATTAGTACCAGAGGGCGATAAGAGCAAGGTTTACAGCTCTCACCAGGATGAAATGCAGTGGCAGGATAACTTCTTTGGTTTGATCGGGAAGATCGCTGACAGCAAGAAGATGACAACTGAGGAGAAAAACGCCAAGTTGGCGAGCCTCTTTCGGGTCAACCACGAAACCATCAATAACTTTGGCGGGGTTGCAGCCATTGCATTCAAGAAGCGCTGTCACGATCATGCGGTCGAGGGTTATATCGCAAAAAAGATCGTGACTCTGGATGCGGAGGAAGAGGTAGTGTTCGATTGACGCAGACGCAGGCAGTGCTTGAGCGTTTGCAACAAGGAACGCTCACGCAACTGCAAGCCTATGCAGAGATTGGTTCAACAAGACTTGCAGCCAGAGTCGAAGAACTAAGAAAACAAGGTCACACCATCGTGACACACACCATTAACCGTAATGGCAAATCCTTTGCCGAATATCAACTAGTAAGGAAATGACAATGGCTTTTGAACAGCAACAAGGCAGTGGCGTACTTTTCACCGTGAAAGAGAAGAAGTCTGACAAAGCACCAGACTGGTCAGGTAGTTTCACCTGCGATCAGGCTTACAAGCCAGGTGATGTGATCAAACTGTCAGCATGGACAAAGCGTAGTGCTTATGGAGATCTGATCTCGATACGGGTGAATAACTTTGTACCAGGCCAGATGCCACGCCAGGGACGTGAAGTAAGTTCGCATGACGATGACAGCGTTCCATTTTGATGCTCTGCCCTAAGTGCGCTGAAAGAGGTGAGCATAACGATACGATCATCCTAGAGACACGCCGGTATGGTGGTAAGAAACCGGCTAACTCTTGGGTGACACGCAGGCGGCGTTGCGTCGCTTGCTTGCATCGATTCACGACGACAGAAGTCATTAAAGGCGCTAATGACAAAGTATGGGACGCTGCATTGCGGGAGGATATGGCATGACAAAACTGACAGAATCCCACATGAAGGTTCTTAAGTATCTTTCTAAGCGAAAGACTGAAGCCACCTTCAAAGACATTCAACTACAAACCATGCTTGGCATACCAACCACCAAGTACGTTATTCGTGGACTTCTTCATGATGGCTACATCAAGAAACGATCAGACAGGCTTAATCGCATGACAGAACGCTATTACACCTTTGCCAGTTGGGAACCGGTTGAGAGAGTCATCATCAAACGCCCTGTCAAGTTCACTAAGACGCGTATTACGATAGAACCTAAGTTCTTCAACAATCCGTTTAGCGTAGGTGCTTCATGAGTGAGATGAGCAGGGAAGAGATGCAGGCCAAGATGGAAACGCTCTATGCGCTTACCAGAGAGTTACGAGCCATGCTGGCAAGAACTGATCACAAACTCAAAGTCAGGGAAATGTTCATTCATGCCTTACTCGACCCTGATGCTTTTGGCTATGCCGTAGAGAATTCTGTCAGGGAAGAAGCCTGGAAAATCCTACAAGGAGAACGCGATTGAGCAAGCTAGGTAAAGACCGCGGTGCTAGTTATGAGCGTGAGGTCTGTAACGCGCTTACAGAGCGTTTAGGAACCAAGGTGACGCGTGTACTAGGGCAAGCAAGAGATGGCGGCTCAGACATCGATCTAGGCCCGTTTATGATCGAATGCAAGCGTCGTAGGAAGATAGCGCTCTATGAATGGATGGAACAGGCCAAAGTCTCATCCAAGGGTGAGAAGGTGCCTGTCGTGATTTGCAGGGCTGATGGCAAGGAGAGTCTAGTGATCTTTAGGCTTGACGATGCGATCACGCTGATGCAGAATGAATTGTGACTCCGCTGAATCTGCCAGTAGGTTAAGCGCTTGAGGCAAGCGAGCAGATAGCCTCATCCATGTCTCCTCTATGGGCTCTTCCCGACGAGCTTTTCCCCGTCCTAGCGACGGGGTTTTCTTTTGGCAGTCTTTGCGGATTCTCGAAAATTCTTGGCGGTGGGAGAGCCTTTACTACCTGGCTTTCTCATTCTCTCGCCAGAGCCTGCTGCAATGCGAGCACGTTTAGCATGAATGTTTGCGTATAAACCTTGTTTCATCTAACACCTCCAGCGTCTTCTAGCGGCCTTACCTCTTGGCCCTGACCATGATCTTGATCGAGCGCAGAAACTCTTCTTCCTAGCCTTTTCTCTTGGCGTTGAAGGGTTAGGTGCAGGCGCTTGCAGATTAGAGCCTGTAGCCCTGTTATAGGCCTTCCTACCGGCCTCTGTCATGCCACCGCCTTCAGCCACTGACTGAAAGTGTCTGCCCTTACCACGCGTTGTCTTTGCAATCGGGTTTGCCATGCTTACCTCATCATCAATGCTTCAGCTTCTCGACGCTTGGTCAGCCCTGGTAGCACCCTGCCTGCAGCCTTGTTCCATTTGCGACACTCCACTGCCGCACCTTCCCAATCATTGGCATCGATACGTTTCTTGAAGGTCGAGATTCTGTAGTTGCCTAGCCCACAGTTATACGCCCAACTGATGACTGCAGCAATACGTCTAGGGCTTGCAGAAACAAGCCGTGGTGAGAGTTTTACCAGCCCGGAAACGAAGTGCCTGACATGTTCCTGAAGGGCAGTCTCAGCTTGTTCTTTTGTCCAGACAGTGTATTGCCTAATATCACGACCAGTAGCACCATAACCAATAGTCCAAGGGTCGCCACCAGTACCGGGATCAGGATAAGCACAGCAATCGCCGTTAGGAAGACGTTTAGCATAGCCTTCAAAGGGCTTGATGAGTACGTTGATGGCAAGCTCAATCGCTTCATTCACTTGTACTTCTCTATGCTGCGACCAACAAACCAAAACGTGAGAATCATGGTGAAGAGTCCAAAGTCATCTTCATCCCAACACTTCACGATTACTTCATGCCACGGTGCATTGCTTTGAAACGCAAGAACAAGCGAAGCCGCTTTGACGGCAGCGTACATGCCAAATATCGCCCAGGTGATTCCAGGGCGTACCAAGGCAGAGATTCCAGCCACAAACCAACCTGCTGCTTGAGCCGTTTGACTCTGTTCTTCAAAGGCCGCTTTAATGGTGTCGAGTTGCTGAACGCTGTAGTCAACATACTTTTCCTCCATCTTAAAAGTGCCGCGCATCTTCTCAAGATCGGTCTGCAACTGAAACATGTTCAGCTCATGCTGGCGTTCGTTCTTCTTGTCGAGGAACTTTAGAACTTCTGGCGCTAGTCGAAACAAACCACCAAAGATACTGCCAAGCAAACCACCACTAAGTAATTCAAACATAGTTATCCTTTTGCAGTGATTTGATCTGAACCTTTTTTAACCGTTACTTTAGAGCCTTCAACATCAACCTGCATAGGTTGCTCGGCACGGTCTAACTTGTCTAAACGATGGATCAAGTCTTTAATCACTTCAAACTCAGGCTTTTCTTGCTTAGGCGCAGTGCCTGCAATGCCATTAAGCATTTGAATCAGCGCAGTAAGTGAAGCGCCAAGCAAACCCATGACAGCGGCGATCTTTTCGCCCTCAAGGAAAAGAGATGCACCAACACCTACGATCACGATTAGGAAGATATACAGTAAGCCATCTTCGCCAATGGCTTTGCCTGCTACTTCTTTGGCCGAATCTTGCGCTTTAAGTTCTTCGAGCCTAATCTTAGCTTGCGCTTTAAGGACTGCTAGCTCGTGAGTCTTATCATCCATCACTTGTTCAGAATCTGATCAATGCGTGTATGCGCTTTATCGGCTGTCATGTGTAAATGCTCAACCTTAGCCTTAAGTTCCGCCAAGTCTGAACGAATAGCCACATAAGCACCAAACGCTCCAGCAGCAGCACCAATCAGGGCTTGTATGACTACTGACATTGACACTTCCATTTAGGACATTCCTTCGCCCGGTGTGATGTACAGGTTGTGCGTACCCGTATCAACGATGGCAGCAAAGTAGACCGGATTAGTTCCATTGGCCTGGCCGTTGGTAATCACAATTCTACTGTTGGGGGGAACGACAAATCCATACTCACCAGTACCAGACGTTGGTATCACTGCTGTAGTTCCGCTACTTGCACCTGTCTTTACAAAGATTTCATGGTTGCCATCGTTGTAAAGTGAAAACTGGTTAGCAGGCGTATCAGCGTAGACAGCAACATTCGCAGATGTTGTTGTTACGCTTAAAAGGTAGGTCTTGCCAGTAGCAAGAAACGCAATATTATTTGCCACCTTTGTTCCCCCATTGCTGCGCTGCAGTCATGGTGCCATAGCATGGCGCACCATTGGTGAACTTAGGCTG
>Ga0208644_1002078_pt1 | contig 16173 bp, 34 predicted proteins | sample VirMetDEL_Nov_18_FD_184517 | JGI IMG/M metagenome (GOLD analysis project Ga0208644, IMG submission 184517) | Aqueous microbial communities from the Delaware River and Bay under freshwater to marine salinity gradient to study organic matter... | ecosystem: Environmental > Aquatic > Marine >... | reverse complement strand
ACTTAGACCTTTTCTGTAAAAAACTTTTTGAAAGCATTTTGTAAATCCAAAAAGAGCCTGCATATTGCATCCGTAAACAAAACGACAAACAAAATTTTAAAGATTATGAACACAATGGAATTTAGAATTAATGAGATTGGAAATTGGGAATTGAGATTTAAATCTTCCATCTCAATTGACAACGGCTACACAAACAGCCATCAAGGTGAGTATGAATCGGTTATGGAATTGTACATTTATGAGCAGCATGAGTCTGCCACTATTGAATGGTCAGTAGGAGATGATGAGTTTTTTCAAACGATGGGGTTGTTTTTTGATGGCAAAACATTAATTGATTATGATGGTATTTTTGAGTTGCCGCCCGAATCACTAAAACTGATACGCAAAGCAGGATTTATTGCTCCTGATAAGGAGTGGTTATAGAGCATTAACACACAACACCACAAGCACCCCATAACGAGCGAAAGCGGTCGATGGGGTTAAGGTGGTGATAACAAACAAAATTTTAAAGATTATGAACACAGTTGAAAATTTGCATCAAGAATTGACAGATAGTCTGTCAAGAATTAAATTATCATTCGCAGGTTACGAAGTCGATATTGTTGACTTCGCACCCGACTTATCAGACTTAAAGGAAGGGAATTTTTGTGCTGATGAATTTATTGATTCTATCGAACGTGAGATAATGCACACACAGGTCATTTATTACCACAATGCAATGGAGATACTTTCAAACCATGACCAAAGTTTACGAATATCCTTAGAGATTGCCATGTACCACGAATACAAGATACAGGACTTAAATAGTGAATTGCTTGCGTCGTTGATTATTCAGGAAGCATTGCAAACTCAACTTCACGCATCTTCTGATGACATCATACAAGCATTTGACCATGTAAGGCTCACTTTAAGCAATTAAGTTAAACCCAATAATAATACATTATGAACACACAAGATTTTGATTACAAGGAATTAGTTTTAGAGCATTTCGGTGCATCGTTTGCATACAAGTATGACGATGCTGATTGCATTTTTGACTACTTGGGGACATTTGATGGATACGAGATAGGATGGGCGAGAGAATGTCCCTCGCACTCAGTTGACCCATCTGACTTGTTCTATTACGCTGATGACTGCGCGCTCGACAGGGTAAAAGAATGGATTAGAGATGGTCGCTGCATCTATATCGCTTGGTATGATTTAGATGTTGATTACGGCATTGAATGGGAGGAATGGGCAGAGGAATTGGAACTAGGCGAATATGACCCTGATTATATCGAAAGCCTATCGGAAGAATAACACCATCATTTACTTATTTGTACACAAGCCTGTCCCTTTGGGATGGGCTTTTTTATTTGCCTTTCCACTTAACGAGATTCGCCCAATAAGCAGGATACATTTTACCTCTAGCAATATTCTTAGCATGCCTTGCTCTAAATGCTTTTCGCTGTTGTGGACTTTGATTCGTTTTTGCACCCTGTTGACCAAATCGAATCATCTTGATTTTAGACCCCTGTTTAGCTACAACGATGTGTGACTTGGTTGGATGTGTCGGAGTGCGTTTGGGTGTGTTATATGCCCTTAAATTGTATTTTTTGAGCAGGTTTGTCACTTCTTTTTCAATGCCTTAATTCTTTTGGCTGTTCCTTTTGGATTATATGATTGAATCACAAACCCACCACCAAACCATTTTGCTCTATATTTACTAGCTCCAATCGATAGTGCTTTTTTGTGTGCTTTATTATAATCGCTGTCTAGCTCTAAAAAGTGAAACACATATCTTGGGTTACCGTAGTAATCACTCTCTACCCTCCACATATTCACACCATCAATGTTTTCTTTTCTGTAGTTTGTTCCATTTACAGGCGTATCATCATCACCAAACAAACCCATTTCTTTTGCTACAAAAACTGCACCTGCAGCAAGCAATAAATTTTTTGTATTTTTTTTCATAGCTATTTTTTTATTGTCTCGTAACCTAAATACTTTCTAACCTTGTTAAGTTCTTTTATGATTTCTTTCTGTTTTTCAGAATTTGGAAATGCCTTAAGTGATTGTGTTATTAGTCTATAATGGTCTGCCTCCGTATATTTTACGTTTTTGTTAGCACCCAAACCCAATGCTTTAGCACCTTTGTTAAACAAGCCTGTTTTTTGACCTGCGTAACCTGCAGCCAATCCTAGTAAAAAATTTTTCACAGCTACTTTTTCTTTTTGATGTTTTTTAGGTTTTCCTCCCAAATGATATCGCCAAACATCTTACCATAAGCTAGACGCTCCTGAGGATTCAAAGACAAATCTTTGCCCATCACCTTTTTGTATCTAGGTCTGCCATAATTGTTCCAATGATAAGCCATTAGTTTATAGCTCATTTTTTTATCGTATGTGCCTTTTTTTCTTTTACGAACCAAGTTTGGAATGTAGCTATTTTCAAATGCTCTGAAAGATTCGTAATCATTATTGACAAAATCAAATGCCTCCATGACCTTATCTTCATTAATAGCACCCAAACCTAACGCTTTAGCACCTTTTTTAAATAATCCTGTTTTTTGACCTGCATAACCTGCAGCTAATCCTAGTAAAAAGTTTTTCATGTTTAAAATCTTCTTAATTCAACATCATTCATATTAGCAAATATTCTGCCCCCTGCGGTTATGTCATTTTTTTTGATGGTATAATCAAAGCCTATAACACCTGTCTCTTCATTTATGCTAACAACATTTGTTACATACCCTAATTTCTTCCACTTTCCATCGACTAGAAGATATAGCACATTTTTCTTTTTAAGTGCATACCACAAGCCAAATGCAAATGCTATGTAAATCATGTTTTTTCTCATTTTAATACCATGTTAGCTCGGTCATACACAGGTTTTAATTCATTTAATTGGTAGCTTTTTAGCTCTGCAATTAACCATCCTGACAAATCCATTTTTTCACCAAGAATCAAACCCCTGCCTGTTAGAAAATACCTACGTTTACCAAATGCACAATAAACCTTTTGTAGACTTTTACCATTTAATCCTAGAAGATTCTTTTTAATTCTAGCCCAATCTGTACCTATTTTGTTCATAGCTTCATAAACATTATTGGCGATTGTTTCTGCCTGTGCTTTTGTTATGCTGCTAGAATCTGTAGAGCCATCTTTTGTGCGAATCAATAGCACACCACATGGTTTGTACTTTTCCTCGTCAGACTTTTTGGTTAGCTGATACAAATAATAAATAACAGCACCTGCCGCACCTACGACAAGTACATCTTTAATCTCTAATCGCTTTATTATTTTTTCAGCTTTGCTACTCATTAGTAGTACATTCTTCGTGATGTCTTAGATGGTTTTCTGCGTTTGTGAGCTACTACCTTTTGAGTTTTTTTGTTTCCTCCTTTAGGTCTGCGTTTGTAGGTAGAAACAGAAATAGCTCCTACATTTTTTTTCTTTTTAGGGATTCGATGTCCCCCTGTGATTCCTTTTCTCATTGTAATAAAATCAGTTAGCTTCAAATATAGCTATAATTAACCAAAAAAAAATCCCCCTGCTAGACAGCAAAGGGATTCTGTACAAACAAAACTAAAGATTCTAATAGAAGATATCAAAGTTAGTCGATGTTTTCAAACTTTCCTAACTTTTCGTTTTATTTCGTCACGCTTCAAAAACAGGCATTTTGCTCTCGGCTTGGAATCTGCCTTTTTGATGTGCTACACCATCTTTTATGTCAATCACAATATCACAGTTGTGAGCATATTCTTGACTACCTCTAAAATCTCCATCTTTTGTAGCTTGCAGAATAGTTATAAATGCACATCTCGGATAAAGTGATTTTAATTCTTCTAGCTCTTCGACAGATATTCCCGAATAGTTGATTGAATCAATAAACACAAAATCTCGGTTGCTGCAATTTTCAGCTATCTTTTCAAATCCTTTAAAATTAGCAAAATCTAAATTCTGATTACCTCCACCTGCCCATGTGTTGATTTTCTCTTTTAAGGTGTGACCAAATCCTTCCTCTGCAGCTATGTACAATGTATTGCCAAAGTTTTGACTTACGTAGTCTGCCCATTGCATACAGAATATAGACTTTCCGCTTTTAGGTCTACCAAACACAATTGCGTGAAAATTCTTGCTTGGATTACCGACTAGCTCATGCCATTTGCCATCAAATTTGTATTCGGGAAATTTGTAATTGTTTAGCTGATTTGCACTTAATATACCCTCTCCAATTTGACCACCTTTGATTTCTGCTATACGTTCATTATTGCTTTGAATCTGTGACCTTATAAATTGCTTATTTTCTTCAGTTAGCTCCTGAATCTTATTGTAACCAATATAACCCATGCCCAAAGCAGCTAATGGACTTTTGGTTAGCAATTGACCTGCCATAAATCCACCCAACAAGCCTCTTAGCTTATTAGGTACTCTAAGCATAGATTCTAGTCTGTGATTCTCATGTATTAAATGATTTAGCTCTTCGTTTTGCTCCATGTTATCAACTTTACAAATAAACCTATAAGATATAGCACTCCTACAAAGATAAGTACAGTAACAAATTTATCCCATAAGCTATCTGCGTTTGATATCTGTGGGTTGAATTGCTTTACAGGTATTCTGATTGTATCGCTTGGTATAGCTATTCGCAATCCTAGTGAATCTCCGTAAAAGTTTCTGTGGATGTAAATATAGCCAATTGAATCGACAACAAATGTGTCCCTGACTATTTCAGTTCTGCTAAAAAATACAGTATCCCTGTTTATTTCTTTAGTCGAGACTTGATAGACTGTATCTTTAGCTTTAAGTAAGTGCGGATTGTTTTTATATATCCTTGCAATCCTTCTTTCCGCAGAGCAACTAGCAATACAGACAAAACAAGCAATCCAACTAAAATAAAAAAAAACGATTTCATTAGCTATTCTTTAAACTTTTGATTTTTTCTTCCAAAACTTGCTGCATGTCCTTTTTACATTTATGTAGCTCTTTTGCTAAATCGCTGTTTGATTTTTCAACAGCAATTAATCTCTTTTTTAAATCGTCTAGCAATTGTTGGTATGTTTCAAATCCTTTTGCAAAATTGCCAATTTCAATAGCATCTGTTTCCGCATTGCTTCTTTTTTTGCCTGTAAACCACCCGATGATACCACCGAAAACAGTTCCAAAAAAAGCTATTAAGCTATTAAAATTGTCTACAAAAAAATTACTCTTCTCCACCTTGCAATTTAATTAAATTTAGCTCATTGTCTAAATCATATCGGTCATTGATATCTATACCATCTGTGCTAGTTAAGATTCCTAACATAAGATGGCTAATTTGATTGTTGTAAGCCTCTACAGCTACATTACGTTGATTGATTAGATTTCTCAACAAATCCTTTTGCGTTTCGCTTGTTTCAATTTTATCCATTAGTGATTATTTTCTGTCCATTGAGTAGCTGACAATCCGTAATATCCTCCATTTTTAATAACAGATTCCTGCACATATTTTGTTGCAGCAATATAGCTATTAATTGGTGTTCCACTAGGCGTAGTTCCATCCAATGCATCAAATTGAGCAAAAGTTAGCTCTGTACTATCAGACCTCAGTATTTCTTGATTGCCATCTGAATTTAGCCAATAAAACGTACCTACACCAATGTAAATTTCATTAGTTAGGGTTGTTTTTAGCAAATCGTAGTAAACAATTTCACTCTGCTGTGTTTCTGAATTAACTACTACAGCTACTGTAGATTTTAAACTTAATATACTATGCATTTTATGGTCTCGCTTTTATTGTATTATCAGTTGTGTCCCAATACAGGTAAACTCCATTAGCTCCTGCCGCAGGTAGTGCTGCTGCTGCTGCTGCTGCTCCTGCAAATTGTGGTAAATTGGTCTGACCTATGATTAGTCTATTGGATTGAGTGTTTGATTTTCCGGCGTCAAAACCCAAAGCTAGTACATTGCTTCCCGAATTACTTTCCCCTGAACCATAACCGAGCGCAGTATTCGCGCTACCACTACCGGAAAACAACGACCTGACACCACAAGCCACCGATTGGGATGTGGTACTGCTATTCATAGCGTTTGCACCAATAGCGACATTGGTGTCTCCGTTACCATTAAATAAGGTATAGTCACCTACCCCAACGCAATAAGCACCACTATTTTGACGGCCGGCGTTAAAACCTATATAGTTCCCTCTAATTCCTGAAGATTGAAAACCGGCATCATTACCGACATAAACACCCTCGCTCGTTCCGCTTGCATTATTACAAGCGTTTCTCCCCACCGCCACGTTTGACGCTGAATTTGTACTTGCACCGCACGAATTGCCGTAAAAAGTTGAATTTGTAGAGAAGTTTCCACTACCACACAAAAAGCCCATTTGTGTTGAAAAAGCACTTGTCGTGTTTACTCCAGTATGGTAAAAATATCCACCTTGATAAGCTAGTTTTATATTGTTACCCAAATTTGCTCCGGCATCAACAAAAAGCAATGTATTTGCGATACTACCTCCAACTGCATCACCAATAGCAATACTAGCACTTACAGCCTTATATGTTCCATCATCAGCTAGGAAATTACTACCCCCACCTGTGCTTGTTAAAATGTTAGGTCTTTCGGATAGATTTCCTGACCCATCTGTAATTAAAATCTGATTAGCAGATGCACCTCCAATAGCATCACCAAGTGATATACCTGTACTTACTGCCTTGTATGTTCCATCGTCAGCTAGGAAATTACTACCCCCACCTGTGCTTGTTAAAATGTTAGGTCTTTCGGATAGATTTCCTGACCCATCTGTAATTAAAATCTGATTGGCAGATGCACCACCAATAGCATCACCAATTGATACACCACCTCCACCTGATACAGGTAATTCTATATTAATTCCCATTTGCTAATCTTTAATCTAATCCTATTGCTGTCGGTTGGTCTACCAAAATTGTCTTTGTTACATAGCACTCATTTACACCTGCTCCCGATTTAAAACTCAATGCATATTGTGTCGTATCAAAATAAGGTGATTGCTGTGTAACTGTACGAACTGCTCCTGCAGGAACAGGTACACCATTTATTTCCACAGGATTTCCTGTGCTAGGCACATAAAACTCTATAGCTACACAATCTGATTTAACAATTGTGTTTTTAGCATAAACCAAAGTCTCTGTTGATGTTTTATATAGCTTCATGCTTTCTTCGTTATATTTCTAAAAAAGTAAATCCCCAATATCCCTGCCACAATTGGGACAATTAAATTGCTCTTTTTTTTTTCATTAGAGCTACCACTATCACCCTTTGGCAGGTATTCATTTCCCACCCTTTCAATCGCCATGTCAAATCCTTTTCGCATCAGCGATACAGATGGTGCATATCCTAGCTCTACTCTAGCCATAGCCAAACCCAAAGCAAACAAATCGCTTGCCTTCAATCTAGTGTTTACAGTTATGCCCATTTGACTAGCTATTAGTCTTGCATATGCTGCAGGGTCATTTCCTCCATGACCTTTCGGAGCATAAACAGGTGTTATTGTGCTAGGTGTATTTAAGCCTCTTTTTAAATACCCATTCACCAAATTTATGTATCCTGCTCTTGCACCATAGACAAAGCTAGAAAACATTAAAAATCCACCACTAGTTTTGCCCACCAAACCCTTCCATTCATCGGGGATTCGCTGAATTAAAGCTAACGGATTATTATATTTTTTAGCAAGATTTGCCATTCTTAGAGCATGCCTAGTCTGTAATCCTTTTTATAGCCCTCTATGCTAATTACTGAAGATGACTTGTCTTTACCTGTATTACCTGTATTATTAGTTACAGTTTTATAGGTTGGAGATGATTCGACTAGTTTAGCATCAATCTTAGTATCATCTGTTGGTTGGTCTGTAGAAACAGATGCACCATTTTCTTTCTCCTTTTGCATCATCTTGTAAACAAGATACGCACCTAAAGCTAGTAATATAATTTTTTTTGTATCCATTTTTAAGCCATGTTGTTAAGCATCTTAATTGCTTGATTATACATTGTTTTGTTGCTCTTAGCTAATTTCGCCAATTTTTGAATGTTCGTATCAAAGTTTGGGTCAATCTTAATCAAATCTTGTATAGCTTGTTCCATATCGTTTAATTGAGTTTCAGTAAAATCACCTATAACTTCATCTTCAACACCACTTACTCCTGCTAAACCTTGCTGTGGTGACCCGAAAATCGAGCCTAATGCCTGCAAAGCAAACTGACTCATGCCATCTTCTTTGCCTTTTTGCTGTAGCTCAAAATTCTTTTGCATCAATTCCATCTGCAAACGATTGCTCTCCTGCATGTGGTTTAATGTTCCTGCTAGCTGTTCATTTTGCAATCTTCTATTCTCTTCTTGCAATTCTCTAAGCATGTTGTAGAATCTGTCATCGCTTGGAGCTAATTGATTATTCATCATTGGTGTAGATTCTTCTGTTGACCCAATTGAGCTATCTACATTGTTGATGGTATATTGGTAGGTATTTGATGGTCTACCTGCCCCACCTCTTTTAGGTTTATTCCGAAATACAATCTTCCAAACACCTTTGTTTAGCTCTAAAAACTTGTCGATTGCCTGCTTGCATGAATCAGGTGTAGCATCCTCTTCTGTGTAGTCATAAGCTACAGCCCCATTCACTTGGAATATGGTAAACCATTTCAAATTATCTTGGTCTACAATGTGATAGATGAATTGAATATTTGTACTCTGCATAATCTACGTTTTATTTAGGTTGATACCACACATTTATGGTAAAAACTGATGTGCCTGCTGTAACTACACTACCCTCTGTTAGTTCAATGTAGCTATCACCCCATGTGTGTTTGCATGAATCCATAAATACAGGTTTGCCTGCATTTAGCCTTTTAACTGCATTTACTGCAGGCAGCACCACCAATTGTTCATCTTTGCTAGCCAAAACAAACACCATTTTAGATAACTGCGATACGGTTGGATTTCCAATGAAGTCTCCCGATGGTGCAGTAAACTTTGGATTGCTATTTGTTGTTAGCGAATCAACGACCTCTATTGCAGTAATTCTAGCATTGTCCAAAACAACATCATGGTCAAACTTTAGTCTGTACCCTGCTGTGTCATAATCAAATTGAGCTACAACAACTTTCATTCTGTCTCCCTCAATGCTTGAGTAGTCTCGGACTAATCCTAGCTCTTTAAATCGACCCATCAATGAGCCTTCTCTTGATGTTTGCTCAATGTGCATGATTTGTTTTTAGTTGATAAAATCGTAGTAAAAGTTAAAGACAACTACCTCATCACTTGAGATACCTGTAGCATCAACTAGTTGTACATAACAATCAGTTAAATTGATGATTCTTGGTTCTAACAAAGTTACCAACCCTGCATTGTTAGCTCTAATCATGCTATACAATGGAAATTGATACACAAATTCATTGTTGTTATTGTCTTTTAAAGTCACCACAACTTTTGGTTGGTCTGCATCAGCAATGTTGGTGTCACCTAAAGGTGTGCTGCTTAATTGACCTGCTGTAACTGCTTCAATTGCATATAGCATAATGTTGTTGCGTGACAGGTTTGGAATCTCTGTAAATGGATATCGCTTACCTGTTGCAGGTGTGCCATTTATCTTAGCTGTAACTAATTGAGATTGCTTGATTATTAGACTGTTCATTTTATTTTTTAATTAATTCAAATATAAGCTAAAAAAAGGAGATGAGCTATCCCACCTCCTTTAAACAAAAGTATCAATTATGAACGAAAGAAATTAATCCTTTGCATTTGTAACAAGGTAGCCTCTAGCCTCAAATACAGCGTAGTTAGTCAAACTTGCATCGTCAAAATCTACACTAGCACCTAATTCAATAGCTAGGTCAATTGTTTGTCGACCATCCAAGATGATTGGTTCACATGGATAGAACCCAAATAGACCATTTGTGCTAGAATTTACACGAGTAATACCCGATGCTGTGTAGTCTGCATTGGATGCAGTTTGTGTATCAGGAACTCGTCTAAATGCTACCATTGGGAATTGTGGCAAAAATTCTTTGCGGTCAATTGTCCAATTTAAGCTAGCATTATAAATCGCACCCACGTTTACACTATTTGCTCCAACAAATGTGCTAGGGTCATCGTATCGCTGAATAACTGAATTTAACTGCTGCAAATCTGTAGGTGTATCGCTACCTACTGTTCTGATTCCAATTGCGAAATGAGTAACAACAAATTGGTCATTTAGCTCAATTAGTCGTTCAGTTACCAATGGATTTTGAATCTTACCCTTTTGGATATCAAATTTAATTGATGTGTGTGTACTCAAAGCCTTATCTGCTCGGATGTAACTTTGAGACAAGCTATCATAAGGAACACCTAGTGTTTCCGAAATGTAGCGTTTTTCTGCTATAATATTATTCACAACATTTATGATTTAATGTTCTAAACTAGTTGCCTACTTTTAGTAAGCCATCTCATTGGATGCATTGCTTGTAAAGCTAGGTGCTGCAGGCATTGTTGGTGTATCTACCGCACTTAACATAACGTCTGCACCAAGCATTACCTCATCTGTACCTGTTACAGGTAGCGGAATATTTAGCTTAGCTGCAGCAAGTTTAAGTAGTGCTGCTCCCGATTGAGCTACCATGCCTGTTCCTACTGTTTTGATTCCACCCGATTGAGTAAAATGTACACCTGCACCCAAAGCTAATCCTGCTAATGGTGAATAGTCAGCTAGATTGGCTGTCTTTTCATTTTTTTCTGCCATTTCAGCTACTTTACTGTTTACAATCTCGGATGCAATGCTACCTGCACCAAGTGTACCTACGGTTGTAAGTGTAGATGGTTGCAAAATTTTCTTAATCAAATTCATTTACTTATTTTTTATTTACAAATATATCAAAAATATTTATTAGCAATTTTTTTGCTATAAATTTAGACTATCCTACTTTTTATCTTTCATTAAAAACAGCCCACCGATTAATAGTAATGGTATAGCTACAGACCCTAACTGTAGACCACTTCCATCTCCATTTCCATTTCCACCATTTCCATTTCCATCCTCAATATTTGGTATAGAATTTCCTCCATTTCCTCCTGATGTTATCCCTGCTGAACTTAAAGAAGAAAACAGCCCTGACAATGCATCTACAATTGCAACAAGACTTGCTACCCAAACAGGCAATGCAACTCCTCTTAAAGGTACTGCTCCCAAGCCCTTGTTTTCTAGTTTTTTTTGCAGTTTATTTAAAACACCAAGTTTTGATGATAATTTAGCAAATTTTACCTTCTTTTTAGAGCCTGTTTCTGCATTGTGATACAATGTCCAAAAATCTGTGTCTTTAGCTCCTGCATTATACCATCCAATCTGCCATTTTTTTAGTAGCTTTCTATCTCCTTTTGCACTACGATAAAAATTTGCCCATAGCAATGTTGCTAGTCCAAACCAATTTGATTTGACTGCTTTTTTAATAGCCTCCCTACCTGCTGACAGAAAAATTCTATTTCTTCTATGCTGTTTTGTGTTTTTAGCATTCCATGATACCTTACCAATGCCATGCTGTCCTGTAATCGCTTGAATTTCCATTAATTTACTTTTTTCTTTTTCTTGTGTGTAGGTGTTTTCTCCGAATTAAAACCATTCCAAACACCATCAATAATATAGTTATCACTTGTTGTTATATACACATGCTGAGGAGTAGGATTGCTATTATAACTTGCATATGTCCAATAACATGGAATATCCAAGTTTTTTAAAATCGCTGCTGTAAACAAACTGTAGCTTTTACAATCTCCCACACCATCTCTCAATAGTCTGCTTGGTAGCTTTATGTTTTGCTGCTCAATTCCATCTTCTTTGTATCTGATGTTGTTTTTTAGAAACTTCCAAATGTTGTAGCAAGTATCTTTAACTGTTCTGCCTTTAAATTTTTTAGCAATGTTCTTGGTTTGTGCTACAGCAATGTCCATGATTTGACCATTTTCTAGCACATTACGGATATCTCTATTGCTTCCGTTTGCTTTCCTGTACAAAACCTTACCCGAAATCGCTTTTGCTAACCTCATTATTATTCTGACTCCTCTTTTTCTTCTTCCGTTTTCTTGTTTAGTTGTTTAATAAAAGCAACTACATCTTTAAAGATTTTTATATAGCCCCCAATATCGTATCTGAATGTCTCTTTGTAGACAACAGGAACAGGAATAAATCCTAAGAATGTTGGCATAGCTTGAACTCTAAATCGAATATCAAAAACAGTTGTTTTGCTCAATGCACTTACGAGTGCTGCTAAACCTTCTTTAGCTGTCAAATGAGATGTCATGTTTATGACTGTCTTTCCGTTTGGTCTTAGCGTGACTTTCCCATTTGTGCTAAATCTAGATATTACTCTACCGCCGTACATCACTTCACCACCAATTCGATTGATAGGCATTTTAGCACTTGTACTGTTTTCAATATTGACTGTGTATTTTAAAATTAAAAATCCATTGCCTCTGCTAATCTTAAAATTGCTAATGCTGTAAGATACACCTCTAGACAGTTGCATGTATTGGTTTAGCTCATAACCTGCTACACCTAATGCTACTAAACCGATGATTTTTTTTCTGTTTTTTATCATAAATTCTACTTACTACGTAAGTAGGGGATAGAAATACAATTAAAATACAATTAAAATACAGTTATTTTAATCCCCTATTACAAGCAAAAATAGTTAAAATTTATGAGATGCTATTTTTTTATTCGCACAACAAATAACTGATGGTCAAATAGCTCTTTTCCTGCTTGGACTGCAGATGGTGATTTTGAATCGTAAATCTCCCTACGGACAACTGTAGCAAATCCAAATTTTGGGGACTTGTAACTGATTAGAACGTACTCGTGATAAAGAAAAACGAATGTAGCACCTATGGGTAGGTCTAGGATTGTTTCTAGCGAATCTTCAAACATATCCTAATTGATTAGTAGCTTGTTTATTTCTTTGCGTAATTGAGATTTGTATTTAGCATTTGGGACATGAAACACCTTTTCTTTTCTTGACCCATCCTGCTCTACTTCGTAAAACGATAGCTCCTTATATTCGCCCCATTCAAAACACTTCATGCTCTGCAGTTTCTTTAGCTTAGATTTGAATCCTAACTCGGTTAAAATATTCATAGCTTTCATTGCTGCCCTTTTGCTCTTTAAGTAGATTCCATCCACCCAATAAAACAGGTAATCACTAGGCAGATTTTTAGCTATTTTCTGCATCGCATCATCAACATCCTGCACACATAGATTGAATAAAAATCTAGTCTCTGCTATCTCTTGTGTATGACTAATCTGCAGACCCTTTTTAAATTCGTAAATATCTTTTCGCTGTGCTAGCATGCCCACAGCTACCAATCGTTCCCTTTTTGGGCATTTAAAATTGGTGTACTTAAATGTTTTCTCTGTTATCAATCCATAGTTTAGCAATACAGTAAGGTAGGCAGAATTTATATCCACAAGGTATGCATCACCTAGCTTATGTGGCATCACAGGTTGACTGTTGTAATACCTATTGTCATCCTCGTTTATGCTATCTCGTATATCGGATAATAGAACTGTATTTTGCTCGGCATTGATGTCCTTTTTAATCATGTTGCCTGCTACAAATGCCTGTGGTTTGATACGTTCTGTCAGGAACTTGTAGACAATTCCCTTAAACTCTACTTTGTAGCTTTTACCACCTTGGTACAGGGTAAATGGTAGACCTTCATTTATCCAATATTCCAATAATTGTGGAAGGTCATTCTTTAGCTCTAAGGTGAATGTTTCCTTGCTTCTTTTTGAATCTATTTTGTGCATCGTTTGTCATGTCGTTACAGCCAATCGTAAAAATCAACAGAAACTTTTTTGTTTCTTTTATTTACAAATAATGGCTTTATGTCAAAATTATCTGTTACAATTATTTTAGTGCAAGTACATTCTACATTTTGAAAGTCTCTCTCCCCATCTATTGAGCAAAGAGCCTTTTTACCTATAAAATGCGAATTATCTTTTTCAAATGTTTTTTTGTAGTTTGATATTTTTAAGTAGCACTCATCTTTTTTCTTTTGTAGGTCTCTTATCTTATCATTTATAAGGTCTATGTTCCTATATTCATTCGTTATTATTTTCTTGAAATCCATAAATATTTCTGTTTTATAAATTAGCTTTTGTATTGTGTGAAGTTCTTACCATCAAATGTTCCCATGTCTGTCAGTAGCTTTCCCTCTCCTGTGATGTTTAATCCTGCACCCAAATCTGTGTAAGACACAGGAAATAAATGGTCATAAACTTTAGCATCTTCATCTTTTTTTGCTAATGCTTCAATGAGTTTAATGTTTATGGCTTTAATCCTTGCTTTTAGTATGCTAGGGGACATATTTTCACCCATAAATGATACAGGCTTTTTAAGATTGCTAAACACGTTTATATCGTCATACAATCGGTTAATATCTACATGGTCTGTAAGTGAACTGTGACCCTTTTTTTGGATAAATTCGACCATCTTGCTAAAGGTTTTATCATCCCATTGATTGATTTGGAATCGCTGATATTGTTTAGGTGTATATCCTGCCCTCCTTGCACTCTCCTTAAATAACCTCTGCAATCGCTTTGGCAATGGTCTACCCCCCTCTCCTGTTGTCGCTGCCTTTCTAGCATCTTTGGGCTTGTATCGCAGGATGTTTTTTTGTGCTTCAAAACCTGCCTTTCTAGCCTTTCTGAGAAACTCCTTTTGGTAATTCTCAAATGTGCTATTTTTTATGCGTTTGCCATCTTTATTATAGTACCTATTAAATCCTCTCTTATCCTTTTTTATTATGTATTTACCGAATCTTTTAGCCATAGTTGATTAAAGGAAAAAAAAGGGACTTTTCAGTCCCTTGTCGTTACAAAATGTACCCATTTAGAATGGAATCTCATCGTCAATTGTGGATGCTACTTTAGCATCTTCTTTTTTCGATTGTGTCAAAAATACTAATTTGTTTGCTTCGATGAAATTTTTGACCCTAGACACCCCCTCTTTGTCGGTGTAGCTGTTGCTGCGGATGCGACCTTCCAAAAGTACCCTGTCACCTTTAGAGATGTAAGCAATTGCTAGTTCCGCGGTCTTGCCAAAACATGCTATTTTGTGCCATTCGGTGCGCTTTTGTTGCTCACCTTTGGCATCCTTCCATGTCTCATTGGTTGCTAGCGAAAAGCTAGCCCACACACCTCGTTCTGTTGTACCACTTTTTACTTCCTCTCCCACATTGCCTAGCAATTGGGCAGAATTTCTCAAATCTTGCATAATTGTTAAATTGTTAAATTGTCTCCTCCTCATGTTTTGCTGCTAGGAGGATTAGCAGTTCTTTAAACAGGTAGTCACCTGCTCTACTGTCATATTTAACAGTAAAGCTAGTGATGCCTGCATTGGTTGAAATTTCCTCGTATTTAAAATTCAAATTTGGATGGGCAACGAGTTTTAACCTAATCCTTTCAGCATCCTGCGCACGTAGTGACATGGATTGCTGTCTTATTATTCGCCTTGCCATAAATTGTTAGTCGATTCTCTTCCACAGCTCTTTTAGAGCGTTCTCATGGACTTTCTCCTTGCCATTGGATACAACATGCCAAGAGAGCATTAAAAGTGCTTCAGATGCATTTTCTGCCATTTCTGTAAGCCTGTCAGGGTTATTGAGACGATAAAACATATGCAATTTATCGAGAGCCTTGTATTCATTAACTCTTATATCCTCCCATACCATCAAGTTCATGATGTGTCGAGAAATGGTATACGTGTTGTTATCTGAATACCTGTTAAGCATGCCCCTTAACTTTTTGTGCAGATGTGATGCTGTTATCATTAGCTTCTTTTCCTGCATGGAATATCCAATACCATTGTGACTTTGGAAGTACTCTTCCAAATCTTTAACTAGGTTAAAGGCTGCCTTCAACGTAGTAATGTCTGTTTGTTTCATAATAATCTTAAAATTTTGTTTGTCGTTTTGTTTACGGATGCAATATGCAGGCTCTTTTTGGATTTACAAAATGCTTTCAAAAAGTTTTTTACAGAAAAGGTCTAAGTGACTGATAATCAGAGTCTCTAATTTTTGACTTTTCCAAAAGTTTTCCATTCGTTCCGACCAAAAAAGGTTGTTTTGGGCATTTTTTGGGCAAAAAAAGACGTAAGTGACTGATAATCAAAGAGAAAGGAGAGGAGGAGGAGGAGGAAGGGAGA
>Ga0208644_1002077_pt1 | contig 16173 bp, 22 predicted proteins | sample VirMetDEL_Nov_18_FD_184517 | JGI IMG/M metagenome (GOLD analysis project Ga0208644, IMG submission 184517) | Aqueous microbial communities from the Delaware River and Bay under freshwater to marine salinity gradient to study organic matter... | ecosystem: Environmental > Aquatic > Marine >... | reverse complement strand
AAGGTGATGGCACAATGAAGGTAGATAGTCAAACAGGATGTGATGATCAGTACGATGAAGCTATCAAGTTTTGTATCAACGAAATCATTGAAGAGATTCATCGGATCAAAGAGCTAGACCACTACGCAGTAGGTGATGTCTACGAACTAATATTCAAACAGAACGTAGAATCCAGGTATCAAGAATACTTGGACAGTCTGAAGGTATAACATGGACGCAGTGACATTCGTAAAATTCTATGCTGTCGCCAGTGTGATGTTGTTTATTTACTACTACGTCAAGGAGCATAACAAATGAGATGTAAAGCATGTAACACAGAGTTGAATGCGTTTGAAGCAACACGCAAAGGCTTTGAGTCTGGAGAGTATATTGACTTGTGTAATTCCTGCTTTAGTACAGTGGCAGAAGACTTCAGTGTCACTGAACGTGAAGACCTGAAGCACATCAACGATGAAATAGTTATTGACAAATTAGACTGATGTGGTATAATAACTATATAGATACATAGCTAGATAGCTATATAGCTTAATCAAAGTGTTTAATATATACTTACTTTGATTACTAAATAGCTACATAGCTGTATAGTGGCATCACTATTGTAAGAACGTTAAGGATACGAACATGAAAATTATTGGATGGATCACCATGTACGTTGATGGCTCTTCTGTTGGAGAGTGTAGCCCAGTGTACGATATGAAGGAGTGGCTCGATGGACTTGTTTGAGGTGGCTAGAGAACTACGTAAGCACGAATCCCTGACGTTCTGTTCGGACTACATCAGGGAGCATGGCTTGGAACAATTGTTGGATGCGTTGATGGACTACAGTCCTCATCCTGCTATCCCACTACTCAAAGTACATGCGAAAGAATTAGACACATACGAATGGAGACAGTGAGATGACAGATAAAAACATTTACACATTGGAAGACTTCACCGAATACCTAGCTGAGTTGCCTCTTGGTACAGAACATGTAAAGAAACTTACAGACTATGCTGAGTTGAAACAAAAACAATTAGAGTTTACACAATCTAGGCTTCAGGTGGCAAGTCAAATCATTGGTGCTGATGTCATTACGGAGTGCATGAACGAATGAGTATCTATCCAGAACTAGACAACATCTCCACCATCATCCTGGTGAGGGAACTTGACAGACGACTGTACGACTATCAGGTAGTACCAAAGACACGGGATGATTTCTTTGAGACAGTACATCAACATGAGGACATCGACTGCATTGATCTTTTGAAAGTAACACTTGACAACCTACTGGGTGCATATGCTACAATAGTAGTGAATCGTGTAATCAATAGAGATGAGGAAAAAGAATGACATGGGAAGCCACCCATCAGCCCTGCCCAAAGTGCGACAGCAGTGATGCATACTCTGTGAGTCGCAATGAAGCAGGAGAACTGTGGGGAAAATGTTTTAGCTGTGATGCAAACGTGCCTGTAGAAACACACTCTCTAACAGGTAGTGACATGCAACACAATAGGGTAGTATCAATCAAACAACGATCGTCCGATACAGGGCAGTACAGTGCGTCTGAGGGGCTATCCTACAGGGAAATGCCCAAGAGAAAACTAAACATCACCACACTAGAGAAGTATGGTGTTGGATTTAGGGGCAGAGATATTGTGTTCCCTTATGGCAACGACACTGCCGCAAAGGTGCGCATCAACGGAGAGAAACAATTTAAAACAGAAGGGGAATGGAACGACACACCATTCCTGTTTGGCCAGGAACGATTCAATGCAGGGGGTAAACGTATCCTCGTGGTGGAGGGAGAGTTTGATGCACTGGCCGCATACCAAATGCTAGGCAACAAGTATCCTGTCGTCTCAGTACGCAATGGTGCTAGCTCTGCACTCAAAGACTGCAAGAATAATTATGAATGGCTTGACAGTTTTGAGTCCATCATCTTCAACTTTGATAACGATGATGCAGGACAGGAGGCACAGGCAAAATGTGCAGAACTATTCGCACACAAGTCCAAGGTGATGACACCAATCAACGGACTCAAGGATGCATGCGACTACCTGCACGGACGTACCAAGGAGTACAACGATACCTACTGGGACTCACAGAAGTGGACACCACAGGGGATTGTTGCAGGCAGTAGTATGTATGATGCAGTGATGAAGCCACTGGAGAAGGCAGACTGCATGTACCCGTATGAAGGCTTGAACAAGATGACATACGGACTACGAAAGGGAGAGATGGTGACAGTGACAGCAGGCAGTGGGCTAGGTAAGTCCCAGTTTCTGCGAGAGATTGTGTGGCATCTGCTGAATAACACAGAATCCAATATCGGCCTGATGTTTCTTGAGGAGAGTGTTCGTAAGACGGGCTTGTCTCTCATGTCACTAGCCGCAAACAAACCACTACATTTGCCCGACTGCAACGCAACACAACAGGAGAAGGATGATGCCTTTACACAAACCTTGGGTACTGACAGGTTATATCTGTTTGACCACTTTGGTAGCAGTGATGTCGATAACATTGTTAATCGAGTCCGTTATCTCAGTAAAGCAGTTGGTTGTGATTACATTTTTGTGGATCACATCAGTATTATTGTGTCAGCACAGTCTAACGGGGATGAACGCAAAGCAATAGACGAGATCATGACAAAGCTCCGTATGCTTGTACAGGAGACAGGCATTGCTTTGATTGTTGTGTCACACCTCAAACGTCCTGAATCAAAGGGACATGAAGAAGGTGCGGCCACTAGCCTGGCTCAACTCCGTGGCTCTGGATCTATCGCGCAACTCAGTGATATGGTGATAGGCTTGGAACGGAATGGACAGGCTGACGATGAACGTGTACGCAACACAACACAGGTGAGGGTGTTAAAGAATAGATTCTGTGGAATCACTGGCCCTGCCTGTGATCTCCTCTACTCAATGAGGACAGGACGCATGACAGAGGTTGATGATGAGCAGGACTTTGATGAGGACGTAGCACTGTAATGTACATTAGAAATTCTAATTTTTATTTTAAATGGGTTGCTATTGAGAAATATCTTATTGGAGAACACGCACTGCGTGAAACGCATGGAGGATTAATCATTGATGAAACGTTTATTATTGCAGGACGTAAAACTAAAATGCGTCCTCTTGGTCAAATAGATTGGTCATGGTATACAGCAAAGACATTAGCCACAGCAATGAATGAAGGCACAGTGTTAGAATACTATGAGCACATGCTAACAGATAAACGATCTGACCCTAACAAATGGAAACGTTCGGAAGAAGAGATGTTTAAGAAAACAAAGTATGCTGTACGTCAAGGACTTGCGGAGTTTATTAGATGATGACACAGACAAAGATTTGTAATAAGTGTGGCACTGAACATCCACTAGACTACTACTATAAAAATGCAACCAAAGCATTTGGTGTGCAAGGAGAATGCAAAGACTGTTGGCGTAAGTATGACAGTGAACAACGCATGTACATTAACGGTAAAAGAATCAACAAGGATCATCCGTTATGGAAACCTGGCCGGTACAATAGTTTAGATGATGCATGGTCACACACAGAGATTGATGAACGTAGCAAAGAAGGCGAAGTGTACATCATTCGTAACAATGCTTGGCCTTTGTGGTTCAAGGTAGGGAAAGCAGTGAACAGTGAAGATAGGCTGAATGGATATCAAACCTCTTCCCCTTTCCGTGATTATGTGTTAGAATATTGTGAACACTTTGACAACAGACACCAAGCTGAAGCAGAGATTCACAGACTCTTGGAGAAACATGCAGAGTGTATGGAACGTAAAGGTGAATGGTTTAAAACCTTTATCCCAACAATCAAAGAGGTTATGAATGAGTACCGGAACCAAACGACTCATCCTAGATATAGAAACGAATCGTGTCCACAACATGATCTGGATTTGCGTATCGCAGGATGTTGATACAGGAGAGATAGTATGTCATACAGAGCCATCAACCCTAGCTCCGTTGGTAAAGGAGTACGATCAAATCATCGGACACAACTTAATTGGTTTCGACGCGCCAGTGTTGCGGACAGTGTGGAACATTGGGATCAAGAAGTCGAGTGCGGTAGACACATTGATTCTTTCAAGACTTTTGAATCCACAGCTAGAAGGCGGACACAGCCTCAAGGCATGGGGCAGGAGACTATCTAACAACAAGATTGACTTTGACTTTGAGGACTTTGATAATGGCCTTACTCAAGAGATGCAAGACTATTGTATCCAAGACGTTAAGCTTACACGGGATTTGTATCTCCACCTTATGGGCGAGCTTGACCAATGGTCTGATGCCACGCAGAGTATACTACTGGAGCACGACATCGCAGTGTTATGCAGACAGCAGGAACGCAACGGGTTTAAACTCAATGTACCTGCGGCTATCTCTCTACGCAATGAGCTTACAGATCAGATGGATTATATTGAAGCTAACGTGCAGAGTGTATTTCCTCCGATTGTTGAAGAACGTTGGTCTGAGAAAACAGGCAAGCAACTGAAGGACAAGGTGACAGTGTTCAACCTAGCATCACGGAAGCAGATTGCTGATAGACTACAGACCCTAGGTTGGAAGCCATCAAAGCACACAGAGAAGGGACAACCTATTGTAGATGAAGGCACACTGGAGAACATCGAGATACCAGAAGCACAGATGATTGCAGAGTATCTAATGATGCAGAAACGTGTCGGCCTGATCGACTCATGGTTGAAACATGTCGATGAAAACACAGATCGTGTACATGGTGCGATCATTACTAACGGTGCTGTCACTGGACGTATGACACACCATAGTCCCAACATGGGACAGATACCTAGTGTTAACAAACCATATGGTGAACGTATCCGTAGCCTTTGGACTGTTGATCGTGGGCATGTTCTGGTGGGTACTGACTTAAGTGGGATCGAGCTACGATGTTTGGCTCACTACATGCAAGACCCTGAGTGGCAGGAGGAATTATTGAATGGAGATATCCATCAGAAGAACGCAGATGCCGCAGGCATTACGAGACCGCAGGCTAAGACTCTCATCTATGCAACCCTTTACGGCGCGGGAGCCGCAAAGATTGGTAGTATTGTCGGCGGAGGTGCGCGTGAAGGGCAAGAGGTCTTGTCGCGCTTTTATGCTAACACCCCTGCATTATCAAGACTTATGGAAAAAGTTAAGAAAGTGGCAAGCAAAGGGTACGTACCTGGGTTGGATGGTAGAAGAATCATTGTTAGATCTGAGCATGCCGCACTCAACAGCCTCCTTCAAGGTTGTGGGGCTATCATTGCAAAGCAGTGGTGTATTGAAGCACACCAAAAGTTTAAGCGACTTTGCGTACCTGTGCGGCAAGTTGCATTTGTACATGATGAAATTCAAATTGAAACAGAGGAGAAGTATGGTGAACAGGTTGCACAAATCATGTGCGAGTCTGCCTCACAAGCAGGGATTACCTTGGGCTTTCGTTGCCCAGTAGATGCCGAATCAAAGATAGGCAAAAATTGGTTTGACACACACTAAACTTGTGTGTTATAATATATAGTATACCACCAACAAAAGGAGAATGGTATGGAACAAACACAACGTGTAAAGATTAAAGCTGACGTAATGTGGGCTTACTTGGATCGTCAGAACGAGATGTCTGGCAAGTATCAGGTGGATCTTTGCAACCTGTCAGATGCGGCAGTGAATGCTCTGGAAGAGATGGGCCTCACTGTACGTCAGAAGGACGACAAGGGATACTTCATCACTTGTAAGTCTAACAACCCAATCAAAGCATTCGACAAGAATGGCGACATCATTGACGGTATTTCTATCGGCAATGGTAGTAAAGCTGAAGCCCTTGTCGGGTTTTATGAATGGCGTTATCAGAAGAAGGAAGGTGTCTCTCCTTCTTTGAAGAAGCTTGTGATCACAGAGATCCAAGCCTATGAGGATGCAGAGTCTGTGTCCGACATGGGTGACGACGAGGTACTGTAACATGAGCCATGCCCTTATAGATGCTGACATCCTGGTTTATCGCATTGGCTTTGCCACGAACGATGACTCAGAAACTATTGCATTACGGAAGATGGCAGGATTCTTGGAAGACATCCTGATGATCGAGCTACCTGAAACTCAGACGTGGGAATTGTTTCTCACAGGTAAGAATAATTTCAGGAAGCAGGTTGCTGTCACTGCACCCTATAAGGGCAATCGCAAGTCAGAAAAGCCTAAGCACTACGGATTGTTACGTGACTACCTGCAGTATTCTTGGTCTGCACATATGACAGACGGGATCGAGGCAGATGACATGCTAGCAATCCGTGCTCAGGAACTTGGAGACGATAGTGTAATGGTGACACTCGACAAGGACTTGGATCAAGTGGTTGGGTGGCACTACAACTTTGTTAAGAAGATCAAGTATTACATCACAAAGGATGAAGGACTGCTTAACTTTTACAAGCAGTTCTTGGTTGGTGATCGTACTGATAACATCATCGGTGCTCAAGGTATTGGTGATAAGAAGAGTCACAAACTGTTAGAGGGAAAGACAGAACCAGAGATGTGGGACATAGTGGTTGAACACTTGGGGGAAGAACGAGCCATCGAGAATGGACACCTCTTGTACATGCTACGCACTCCGACAGATCGTTTCACCCCGCCAGTATGACACGGGGAGTCAAGAACAAAGCAGGAAACACATGGACATCGGCACGATACTTTGGTTTCATTCGTTCGGCATTACGCAGAGCATGGACTAGGTATCCTGTCAGGTATCAGGTGATGGACGAGGCTAGAAAGCCATACAAAGGTAAAGATAAACGCACCAAGTGGGTGTATCAATGCAAAGAATGCAAACAATTATTCAAGTCAACTGAGGTACAGGTAGATCACATCAAACCTGCCGGTACTCTCAAAGACTACAAAGACCTACCTTCTTTTGTGAAGACATTGTTCTGTGAAGCAGACAACTTACAAGTGTTATGTAAGGAATGTCACAAGAAGAAGACAATAGAGGAGAGAAAATGAGCAGACGTTTTGATGATCTGATGGAGTACCAACATGGTGGTGATCACTACACAAGCAAAGACATACAACCCTGGGAAGCAATGTCCGCATGGATGACTGAAGAGCAGGTCAAAGGTTTTATGTTGGGTAATGTAATCAAATACATAGCACGGTTTCAAGACAAGGGTGGCAAGATTGATTTAGAGAAGGCCAAACATTATCTTGACAAGTGCATTGAACTCTGGTAGAATAGTAGGTTTTCCGTGCTCACACATGAAGAAATAAAAGAAAAGCTTAAACAACTCGATGAGATTACTTTAATGGAAACACTAGAGATATCATCTGAAGATATAGTGAACAGATTCGTAGACCGGATTGAAGAAAAACAAGACACACTGGAGAATGAATTAGATGACTCAACACCTTGGGATAACGATTGATTATGAAAGAGACTCTCGCCTCAGTGACCAAGCTATTAAACTCATGCAGGACTACTACATGCTTGACCATGAGCAGTCTCCTCAAGAAGCTTTTGCGAGGGCCGCAGTTGCTTACTGCTATGATGACCTCGATCTTGCTCAAAGGATTTACGACTATGCTAGTAAAGGTTGGTTTATGTTTGCGTCACCTGTGTTGTCGAACGCACCTGAACATGGCAGAAACAATCGGGGCTTGCCTATTAGTTGTTTCCTTACTTACGTGGGCGACAATCTTGATAGCCTTATTGAACATAATGGTGAAGTAGCATGGCTTTCCGTAAAGGGCGGCGGTGTGGGTGGGCATTGGTCAGACGTGAGGGGGATCAGCGACAAAGCACCAGGCCCGATCCCATTCATGAAAGTAGTGGACGCACAGATGACAGCCTACAAACAAGGGAAGACACGGAAAGGGTCTTACGCCGCGTACTTAGACGTAAGCCATCCTGATATCGAGGAATTTATTTCCTTCAAAGTGGCGACAGGTGGAGACATCAATCGCAAGTGTTTTAATTTATTCAATGCTGTGAATATCACAGATGATTTTATGGAGAAAGTAATCAATGATGGAGACTTCAATCTTACAGACCCGCACACAGGAATTGTCAGAGATACAGTCAAAGCTCGTAAACTTTGGCAACGAATCCTTGAAGCTAGGTTCCGAACTGGTAGCCCTTACCTTAACTTTATCGACACAGCCAGACGAGCTTTACCAGAAGCTCAAAGACGGCTTGGACTCAGCATTAATGGGAGCAACCTCTGCAACGAAATCCATCTCGCAACAAGTGAAGAACGCACAGCAGTCTGTTGCCTCTCCTCCGTTAACCTCGAATACTACGATGAATGGAAATCAAGCGGCATGGTTGCAGATCTGGTCAGATTCTTGGACAACGTCCTTCAATTCTTTATTGACAACGCACCAGAAGAACTTGGAAAAGCTGTTTACTCAGCATACAGAGAACGTTCAATCGGTCTTGGAGCAATGGGCTTCCACGGATACCTCCAAAGCAAAGACATAGCGTGGGAGAGTTGGCAGGCGGCGAGTGAAAACTATGCAATCTTCAAAGACATCAAAGCCCAGTCTGTTGAGGCCACATACTCACTCGCTGTGGAGCGTGGCGAATGTCCTGATGGAGTGGGTTATGGTGTTAGAAATATGCATCTGTTGGCTGTTGCTCCTAACGCTAATTCTAGTATCCTATGTGGGTGTTCTGCTAGCATTGAACCACGTATTAGCAACTGCTATGTCCATCGTACTCGTGCCGGTAGTCATACTGTTCGCAATCCGTACTTGGAGAAACTCTTAGATGACAAGGGACAGAACACTAAGAAGGTATGGCAGAGCATCCTTGAGAACGAAGGCTCTGTACAGCACTTGGAGTGGCTGTCAGCCGACGAGAAAGATACGTTTAAGACAGCGTTTGAACTCGATCAGGGATGGGTTGTTGAACACGCCGCTAAAAGACAAGAGTTTATATGTCAGGGGCAGAGTGTTAACGTGTTCTTCCCATCGGGTACTGACAAGGCTATTGTCAATCAGGTACACCTCAAAGCGTGGAAGGAAGGGCTTAAGGGATTATATTATCTACGCACGACTGCAGGTGTTACAGCGGAGAAGGTTGGGACTAGAGTGGATCGTAATGCGCTGAAGGACTTTGAAGACGATGATGTCTGTGTGAGTTGTCAAGGATAGCGCAGAAAAGTAGGAGTACATTACATAAAATGTAATTATCTATGCATAGGAATACTATGCTAAGGAAAACATATGCAAACCGGAATGTATGATGCTGTTATTAATTGGATCTTTGATTGGTGTGTTTGGTTTCTTATTGAAGTTGCTCCACATTTAGGATTAACTTATGAAGAAATTAATATCTACATGTTTATTATTATCCAACCAGGATTAATACTTTTGTTTATGGTGCTTTGGTGGAAAGAAAGATTTAAAAGGAAACGTTATGAAAGAAAACTTAAACAAAATCTTGTGTAGACTAGAGTTAATCAAAGACTCTGATCCTTTTAACAAAAAAATATTAAACGATTGCTTTGATCTATTCAAAGAACTAGACACAGAATTAGAACGACTAAAGTATCACAATAATAATCTTATGAATGTGATATATCAAAATCAAGAATCACTGGAGAACTTAAATGCCCCTACTGGAGAGTAACGTAACATACAAACCATTCGCGTACCCTTGGGCTGTGACGTATGCAACAGAGCATGAACGCATTCACTGGATAGAAGATGAACTGGAGCTACAGACAGATGTCAATCACTGGAAATCAGGGGTACTATCGCAGGCAGAGAAGCACCACATCACCCAAATCCTGCGGCTATTTACACAAACAGACGTTGCGGTGGGAACAAACTACCTTGAGTATTATATACCCAAGTTCAAGAACAATGAGATTAGAGCCATGCTCACAGCCTTTGCTTCTCGTGAGTTCATCCACCAACGAGCCTACGCCCTGCTTAACGACACTCTTGGACTACCTGAAGAAGAGTTCACAGCCTTCTTAGAGTATACCCAAATGTCTGCAAAACTGGAGTTCATGTCCGGATTAGACGTAAATAGTATACATGGTACAGCCTTGTCTATTGCTAGATCAGTGGTCAATGAAGGCATGAGCCTCTTCAGTGCGTTCGCAATGCTACTCAACTATCAAAGGTTTGGTAAGATGCCAGGTATGTGTACTGTTGTGGAGTGGAGTGTACGTGATGAGAGCCAACACGCAGAAGGAATGGCTAAACTATTTAGGGAGTTCTGTAACGAACACCCACGGATTGTGAACGATGATTTTAAGAAACATATATACGAGATGTTCCGCACTGCAGTCAAGCTTGAAGACAAGGTTATTGATCTTGCGTATGAGATGGGTGACTTGGAAGGTTTGTCGGCGGCAGATGTCAAGCAGTACATTCGTTACCTCGCAGACCGCAGACTACTACAGCTTGGCCTCAAGACCAACTGGAAGGTTAAGGAGAACCCTCTCCCGTGGATGGAGGAACTGTTGGGTGGTAGTAGCATTTCTAATTTCTTTGAGAAGAGAGTCACAGACTACAACGCACACGGACTAGCAGGAGAAAACTGGGGATGGTAAAGATCTTTGAAGTGTACTGTGGTGATCGTTACGTTGGACGCTATAGAGACTACACACCAGAAGGTGCTATTGAACAGGCATACATGAAAACAGGGAGTGCTTCAGCCTATACAGGCAATGCACGACACATGTATAAGGCGACAGAATTATGATGGTAACTTGGAAGTTCCACCATGTGTTTGGTTTGTCTGCAGAAACAGTGCAGAGTCAGCCAGTGCTAGGGTGGAAAGATGATGAGACAATTGAAGATGCTACGGTGTTCTTCTTTGATGGGTATATTATTAACATCCCATTTGTAAAGATTATGATCGGGGATATCTTTGAGGTGTTTGAGTAAAACAAAGCCCCTGTGATGGGGCTATAGATTCTCCAGAGTTGCCCCTCATTGCGAGGGGATTTTTTATTTTAAACCAGGAACTTTGAATACGTCTTCATCTGGTAAAGTAAACTGACCTTGAAACTCTTTAGCTTCAAACTTCTCAAGCCCACCACCAATGTAGTTGTACCAAAGTCTTCCAAAGATAGGAGATCTAGCTAGCATTTTAGACTCTTCTGCTGTAAGTTCTCCATTTGACAGTGCGTTCAAATCTTGACCAACAGCATTAAGGTTATCTACTAACACACCCCATCCACCTAAGAGCGTATCCTTAGCAACTTCACCAAGCTTACCTGTCTCACTGACAGTGTTCAGTGTATACTCAGAAGCCATCAAATACTTTAACATGTTCTCTATGTAGTTGTCGAAGATCTCATCTGCGTTGAAGCCACGGCCTAGTGCTAAGTCCTTCACTTCATTAATAGCCGCACCTGTTGATGGTACAATAGCTAGGTAGGCCATTGCATTTGCCAATGCCTCTTTTTGTTGTGCCCTGTTACCTGATAAAGCTTTTTTACCAATATCATTACGAATCAAGTCAAGCTGTTTAATCATGTATGATTTAAGCTGATAAATTACACGGCCATTCGGCATCTGCAGATACTTCACAGGCATCTCAGACAGGAACACAGGCTGTACATTTGCAAGCTCACCTAATGTGTACATCTTCACTCTGTCAGAAATCGTACCTGCTTTCAGATCATTAATGAGTAGATCAAACTCATCTCCAAACACTTGTCCGTACTTTTTACGCAGTGCGGCAACACCTTTATCAGTGCCTGCCATTTTCTGTGCTTTGATCAAAGCTCCATTAATCAAAGTGTTCTTACCAAGACGATCTACAAATCTAAAGCCAGACATACCTAGTACTGTATTCAAGATACGGCTAGTGAGTCTCTTACTTGTCAGGAATTCTTGAGCAATAATATCTTCTACGCCAAGCTGACGTACATCAAGTTTCTTTTTACCTAACAAAGCTTTGAGTGTTGGCATCAATCCATTGTAGTATGCGGCTAACCCAATATCACCAATCTGTGTTAGTGTTGCAATAGGATCACCAATGGTAGTGAGGTATCCAGTGTTACGAATGTCTTGTAACAGACCTGCCGCAGACTTTTCACCCTCACCAAATCGAGCCTTCAACAGACTCATAGCCTCTTCAATGTCATCACCCTTCAATCGCCCTGCATCAATCTCTTCACGTAACAAAGCATTGATACTGTTCTCTACATCTAAGTCTACGGCATCCTTATTTGAACGGCCAGTACCAAAGAACCTACGCTTTTCAATATCGTGTGCCGTTTGCTTCACGTAGTGGTGCAGTGCTGTGATAGGATCTTCATAGTCATCTAACAATCTGTCATCAAGCTGTCCAATCAGACGTTGCTTTGTTGCTGTTGGTGCTGTTGAAGGCCGTGCACCTGGACTGATTATAATTGTCTTGTCATCAGGGAAACTAATCTTCCTTCCTTGAAGCATTTCAGACAGGATAAGTTCTTTCTCTTTGTTAGATAGCTGTGGTTTGTTTAGCTGTTTAGCTCGTTGCGCCCAAATCTTTTCAACATCTGCCAGTTGCTTACCTGTCAACTTAGACTGCAGAGCTTTCAAATCCTTGACAACACGAGGGAAGTAGTTAGGAATTTTATTAACGTTATACCCAACACCTACTAAGTTATCAAAGGTGTTGTTTAAATACCCTGCTACATTATCAAACGCAGGAATCAAGTCTTTGTTGTGCTGTGCAAATAATGCACGAGCCGCATCAAAGTCTCCGTTAAACATGTGGAGAGAGGCTTGTCTTTGCACTGCTTTAGGCAAACGTTTAAAGCCTTGAGAGAATGGTTGCATAATCTCTAAGCCTTTGGCCGCCATGATGTGGCTACGTGTTTCAAATTCTAAGAGTCGATTTGCAAGCGTTGGTGACACCTTGTTTAGATTAGTACGCATTACACCAAGCCACTCGTCAATACGAGGAAACTTAATACGTGATCCCACGGGGTCTGCTTGATAGGCTTTGAGTTCTACAATTTTCTGAGCTTCAGACTGTGAAGGTACAATAAATTTCTTAGAGCTACCCCCGACAATTGTGGCAAGCTCATCTTCACCAAGACCAGTTGTTTCTTGGATGTACTTAGGCATATCTTTAAATTCAACACCTTTAGCTACACCTTCAGCAATCACTGTGTTGATATCATCTACGGCATTGTCAGCTTCCTGAATAGCCTTGGCTTGCTTCTTAGCCTTGTTAGCCTTCATCACTTGACTAACGCCCTTACCTGCCGCACTTAACGTATAGGCTAACGCAGGAGCACCGACAGCACTAAGCCCTGCAACAGCGGCTGTCTGTACAGGATCAATAGACTGCTTGTTTACTGTCTGAGACAGTGCATCATACTCTGCACCAATAACACCTGCTGTCAAAGCCATTGTCTTGTAGGTCTGACCAATAGGAATAGCTGTTGTAGGGTCTAACAAACTACCAACTACTTTACCTGCTGTAGCAACACCAGAGTCTGCACCACCAGAAGCAATAACATCTCTGTATTCTGCTTCAAGCTGTGCATCACGCTGTTCTTTTAAGAATGCCACACGCTGTTTAGTATCCATGTTAGCCCATTCAGGGCCATATGCTTCTTCAGGAGAAATGTAGTTGATATCAAATAAAGAAAATCTACCTTGCTCATCAGGCTCTAAAAATTGTGTTTCAAGTCTACCTAATGGAGCTAATGCTTCCATCAGAATACTTAGATTTCCTGTGAATGTTTCACCTGCGGCAATACCATACTGAAGCTTATCAAGTGTACTCACTGGCCCAATCTCTTCAGACTGTTCCCACGTAGGAACTTCTGCTTGAGGTTGTTCAGGCTCCGGTACTTTGACAACAATGTCAGCTTCTATTGCTTTACTCTGTTCCCAAGTTGGATCAGCCATTAGTCAACATACCTTATAAACTTCTTAGTTTTGCTATCAAACAAAGCTACTCTGTCGCCTACGTACCTACGAACAGAACCTTCTGGGTCTGCTTGTGCCGTTGGTTCTGGTGTAGAATTAGGAGCACCTTGAGGCACTTGTTCAGGTTGTAGAGTAAATACAGGCCCGCCAGTAAATGGTACGTCTACACCTAAGAATTCTGATGGCGGTTGCTGTCTTAACAACCCTTGTTTTCTAGCCATTTCTAATGCCATTTGATATGCGGCATTAGGATCTGTTCCTTCTTTTTGCTTAAGTATCTCTTGTACTTTACCTGCCATCCATGCTGCTAATGCACTTTGCTCATCACTAGATAGTTCACTAGCCATTGGATCTTGTTTAATCCAAGGCATAGCCATACCCGCTTGACCTACTGTTGGTACTGTTGTTGCAGGTTGTGTCGGAATACTTGCTCGTTTAGTAGCACCAGGAGGCATAGCTCTAGGTTTTCCATCTGGGCCTTGAACAGCAAGTTGTCCATTATATGTACCACCTGTAACTTCTGTTCCATCAGGAAGAACATAAGGAGCTAGGTTAGCCCACTTACCTTTGCCTTCAGCGGCTGTTTTAGCTTCAGTGTATCCAATATCTGCTATTTGTTTTCTTACAGTGAGTAAGCCACCGATAGATTCCCTAGCTCTAGCACGAGCATTTTCTGCTTCAACAGAAAACCCTGCGGCATCTAGTCTATCTGCAATTGTATCGTACAACCCTGCCGCCTTAGTTAAACGTTGCATCATTAATTCTGCATCTGTTGGTGCTTTAGGTTGTATATCAGGAAGCATTCCGGTTCCTGCTTCAGAAGCTAGTGCCCCTTCAAGCCCACTTAATCGAGCATCAAGTGCTTCTTGTTGAGCCGCTTTAGCTTCAGCTTCTCGCATTTTTTGTTCACGAGCATAATCCATTCTAGCACTTTGAATAACAGCTTCGCCCATTTTGGATCTTTCCATTTCTTTGGAATCACCAAACAAACTGCCTAGAAGCAAACCAAGACCTGCACCTGCTTTTTCATAGCCAGTGCGGCGTCCTGCCATATATTTGTAGGCTCTTTCACGTTCTTCAGCGGCTACTTGTTGTGGAGTTTTCATCCCAAACATTGAATATACTGTATCACCTTTAGCCATTAGTGAACTCCTTTTAATTCAGGATGCGAGTAATCTACCATTAAGTATCCTTCCGGATGTTGAATTACAGCTTCAGGTATTACTTGTTGTACTTCCTGCGCTAGTACACCAAATGTTGGCTCATTACGTTCTTCTTTCCAATCCCAAGTGTAAAGCTTAATACCATTAGGTAGTGTGTCTACATGGTTAATGTTTTCTTTAAATCGAATATCAGATATAAACGGAGCCGCCGTAGCCGCCGCACCTGCAAGCTCACCAAAAAATGCCGCATTAGCTTCCTGCTGACGTTGTGCCATGTCAGCCGCTGTAGCGTATGGAGAGATTGCAAGATTACCTGCACCCAATGCCGCCGCCGAACGAGCCTGTTCAGCAGACAAGCCCTGTGCCATCAACTGACCCTCTAGGCCACTAATACCCTGACCAATACCAAACAGTCCCTGTGCCATTTGACCAAGCTGTGCTTGCTCTCCTAGTGCTTGACCTCTCGACTGTGCGGCAAGCTGTGCTAGGGTTTGTTGTTGAGCACGTCCAAGTCCTAGTGCATCAGGCTGTACCATACCGGAGCTTGCACCAAGTCCTTGAGATTCACCGGCAAGACGTAGCCCTAGTCTACCACCCCCAAACAACCTACTCTGTAGTGCTGTAGCTTGTTGTTCAAATCCTGGTTGGAGCAGTGCCGCCTGTTCACCATAGATTTCTGCGGCACGTTGAGAAGGATCAAAGCCTTGGAATTGAGATAACAATCCCCCTGCACCTGTGAGTGCCTGTCCTAGTAGTGCTTGATACTCTGGAGACAACTCAGTAGAAAACCCACCGTCTCCATAGGATGTCATGCCCGTCCCAGTACGTACCGTGTATGGCTTAAAGTAAGCAGACTCTGCACGACGAGCCGCCTCTTCAATGCCTTGTCCTGCAATCCCTGAACCGCCCTTACCGAACAGTCCACTTACTATACTACCCATATCTATATATGCTCCGTGTTATATCGTCAACGCAATGCGCTTCCTTTACAAACTTATATCCTAGTTTTGTTACAAATTTTTTAAGCTTTGAGTTATCAACCAAACAATAGAATGGTCTGTTGTGTATTACATTCAGTATGCCATGTACATTATAAAATTCTTTTGCAATCGTTGGAGTCCACTTGTGTACATCTGCGTGAGTCC
>Ga0208644_1002074_pt1 | contig 16189 bp, 19 predicted proteins | sample VirMetDEL_Nov_18_FD_184517 | JGI IMG/M metagenome (GOLD analysis project Ga0208644, IMG submission 184517) | Aqueous microbial communities from the Delaware River and Bay under freshwater to marine salinity gradient to study organic matter... | ecosystem: Environmental > Aquatic > Marine >... | reverse complement strand
TGTATTTACAACCCATGAAAACACCTAGTAAAGGTACCGTGCCGCCTGCGGCAGCACCTACGATATCTATTAACCCGCTAGCTAGAGGGATGACTGGAGAACCAGTCCATATTAAACTTGTTGTTCCGCTGCTTGAGCCTTCAAAGTTAATAGGATACGCATTAACGCCTTGGTTATTATAATTTGAGCCTGATCTTTCGTAAGGACGAAGACCAAAAGCTGCATCTATATTAGCCATAATTTGTCTCCTTTAGACAATGTTGGTGTAACATAGATCTTAACCATTAAGATTTTTTGTTTCCACCAAATTCTACCCGAGACTGCCTTTCTTGAGAAATTGGCATGGAGGGGTGCTCTTCCCTCATAAGGTCGTTGTCAACTGATTTTTGTTGATCGTTAGTTAAATTAGCAAAATATTCATCTCTTGCTTCTTTAGTTTCGATCGGACATCTCATTAACATTAATCCACCTACTGCAATAATACCCTTAAATTTACCCTCTGTTAAATGAGGTAAATCTACTCTGTCTGGATATTCGTCTGCTCTCACAGGTTCATATCCTGATCTAAGTCTAGCAACAACGTTCTTATCGTCTGCTGTTCCTCTGAACTCAAATCTTACCCACCGATGGTGAAAACCTTCTGGTGGTTCAGGGGCATCTAAATTAGATGGTGGAACCCAACCTTTTTTACGAGTTTGTTGTTCACGGGTCTCTAATTTGCGTGAGGTTTTTTGTTTACTATCTGTAGTCATATTACGCCTCCTTCACGTGTTTTGCGTACTCTTCGAGCGGCACACCGAGTTTTTTTGCGATAGCTACCTGTGAAGGTGTGAGTCTCACAGTGCGGCGTCCAGTGGACGATGTTCTTACAGCAGAAGCAACTTTTTGCCTTGGTCTGCTGACCTCCCCTCCATCCGAAAATTTATGGGGAAACTCTTTACGTATACGTTTATCTATTTCATTATAGTACTCATCTGAGGTTACGTCAAATCCTTCTGACACTATTTCATCATGAAAAGACATTGCAGTATAGGTCATAGGCTTATCATTCCCAAACCATTTATTTTTTTCTGCCCATTCTTGAGCTTTAGGATCGGGTTGTCTTTGTTGCTGTCCTCCTTGAGATTCCCAAGGTTGTTCATTTTCAGGTTCCTCTTTCACAGCCTCAGCTTGAGCTTGTTTTTGTTTTCTTATTTTTAATCTTTCTTGTTCAATAGCTAATTTTGCTAATTCTTGTTGAGCAAGTACCTGTTTTTCAACATCACTATTTTCTACTGCTTGTTGAAGAGAAGCTTTTAATAAACTTTCATTTGATGTTAAACGTTCTTCATCTGAAGCAATTCTTTCCTTAGATGTTATAGTTGAAAAAGATTTTAAATTTTTATTTTCTTGTTGTATTTTTTTTGCGTAATCAATAGCAGCCTGTTCTCTTCTCTCTGCTTCACGCATTTTTTTAGTAAGCTTATCAATACGTTTTTTAACTCCTACACTATACTCCTCTAATTCTTCTTCTTTGTTTTCTGTAGCAGGAGTTTCATTATTTTCTTCTTGAACTTCTATAACAGGAGTTTCATTATTTTCTCTTTGAACAGAATTTACTCCATCCTCTTTTAATTCTACATCGACAGCTTCTCCTGATGTGTCTATTGGAACTAATTTTTCTGATTTATTTGTTTGTACTTCTTGCATAGAATTCTCCATGTTACATTAAATTAGCTGGCAAAATATCTCTTGGATCTTCGACAACTGCCAGTACTTCATCGTCGTTGATTATACGAAGTTCACCACCATCAATGCTGAGTCTAGATCCAGCATATTTTGTAATGATAATCCAATCGTCTTTCTTGCACCACGCACCATTAGGAAATTTATCTTTATCTTGATAAGCATCTGGACCTACAGCAATAACTTTACAAATATTAGTAGCTACAGTAGCTTGCTCAATAGCAGCATCTGTAAGGTGTACTCCTCCTGCTGTCTTACCCTCTAATTTTAAAGGAAATAAAACAAGACGATATCCTGTTGGCTTTGGCACTTTTTCTATGTCTTTCTTTTGTTTCTCTTTCTTCTTACCGTCCCAAATGTGTTTCGGCATAATTAGTTTACTTGCTGGCTTATTCATCTTCTAGCTCCGTTTTTCTTAGCAGGTCCGTGAGTTCCTGTATTTCTTGTTTTAAAGCATGTAACTTTCCTGTTAAATACTTATATTCATCCCAATTTGGGACGCCTTGCAATATAGCTTGTTCTACCGCTGTTTGTCTAGCAATTAATTCTTTTTTGTAATAACTGAAAAAGTTTTCTAAGCGCATGATTTCATTTGATCCGATAATTTTTTACAACGATTTGGAGTTTGACGATTCCATTTCGAGTCTAACATTTCTAAACTCGCGCCTTCAAAATTTCGGTCCTGCAGGTTTTTCCACATATTACGAAACTTGGAAACACCTGATTTTCCAAGCTGAAATACCATTTCGGTAATGGTATGTTGCGCGGTTGTAGGCAAATCAGCAACGCCGTGTTCTTCCATCAGCATTCTTGCTTGACCTATTGCTTTTTGTAAATCTTTATCAAATACTTCTTGTAATTCTTCTTTTGTGTATGTTTTACCATCTTCAAAATTATCTTCGTGTACTACTTTATGACCCCACCCTATTGTGCGAAATCCTTCCGTATCCATATATACGTGATCTCTGAAGCCTTCGGATAGTTTTACGGAACCTGCTAATTCGTCGTATGTCATGTATATATTTTTGTTGTAGGTCTTTTATTTTTTAACATTCTGCCAAAACCTCTTGGTTGAACCTCTATATACCCTCCCATGTTCTTTTTGACAATCTTATTTCCATGTTTTTTTGCCCAACTCTTAGCAACTTCTGGCTCATTAGCATAAAGATACGCTCTTTGTTTTTTAGAGCGAAAAGGCATTAGCTTTTCTTTTTAGGTTTAAAAGCAGTCTTAGCTGATTGTTTTAAAGCTTTTGCAGAAACAGTTCCTTTGCCAGGTCGACTCGTGCCCGCTTTTTTGCGTTTGTTCATGTTGTAATAAAGTCCCTTTTTAACAGTTCTTCCATCTTTGGTTACATGAGTTCCTTTTTTAGCTTTAATAACAGATCCTTCTCTAGAACCTTTTGCCATACCACCACTTTTTCTTTTCATTGGATTATAACCTGTTACACTTTCTACAGTTGGATCTTTAGAACGACCCATTGGATTCATTCCACCACCCATAGTTCCACCCATACGTCTTTTGATAACACCTCTACCAATAAGGACGTCTTTTTTTGTTACCTTACCATCTCCACTTAAATCTTTCATTTTTTTCTTCATTTAGTTAATCCTTTCGCCTTCTCGAAACTTCTCATTCCCGCGACTCCGAGCATTGAAGTGACAATTGCTAGAAGGGGCCCAGTTTGAATTTCAGGAGCTGTTAAGTTTAATCCTGCAAATTTACTATACCATTCTATGCAGGGAGATAGAATGAATTCAAACGCTAACGCAAGGCCTCCAATCCATCCTATAAATGGTCGCCAGCCAGCAACAAATATGCTGCGATGGCTGGCTTCCTTTGCATTAACATCTAATTGTTTTTCTGCAAGCTTTTGTTGAATGCGTTGCATTAAAATCTTTTTATCTAATTTCTCTTCTTCTGATGTATGAATCTCGTCGACAACTTTAGCAATAGTTTTTAAGGCTCCGCCTTTACCACCAAGTAAACCTCCGAGAACCTGAAACATTATGCTGCTCCGCCTGTCATCCAGCTAATTACCCAGATAACAATAATAGCTACGATAGCCGCCTTGATCCAGTCCTTCATTTTCCACTCTGACCACTCTTTAACGTGTGACCATAGATCTTTTAATAGGTTCATATAACCTCCTTTATTAAAGAAAATAATTTATCTTATTTTATGACTAAAATAAACCTTTGAATGGTACTTTTTTGATTTGTACTTTACTTCTTTGTCCTTTTGGCCCAGCACCTAAGTTTTGAGTGACCTTTGGTCCTTCCATAGTAGCTGAGTAAACGTCTGCAATTGCTGTTTTATTTACATGAGAACCTGCATAAGGATTCATGTCTTTTGAAACAGTCATTTTTGCATTCGGATATAGTGAACCATTTATAAATTTTGGTTTTGGATTGTTTAATGCCATGTTATCTCCTAATGTATAGTAGGTTTTATCACTTTAATAAAATCTACAGCGTTGTTATCAAATAAAGTATTGCCATCTGCATTACCAAGCTCATCATGGTAAAGAAGAGTAGCTATACTCATCATTGCTCCTCCTATTAGTAACCTATCTTCAGAAGATTGTGAAGATTTTTCCACAAAATTCATTAGCATGTCAAAAAAACCAGTTAATTTATCTTCTGCAGTTTGAGTTTTAATTATCAAAACGTATATTCCTTTGTTCATCTATTTTTTTAGGTTCTTTTGCTTTAGTTAGGTTAACATTAGCACGTAGTTGGGCAATATCTTCTTGAGAATCAATTCTATCTTGAGCAATTTCTGCTGTTTGTTGTAATTTTTGTTGATCAATGGTTAATCTACCTTGATCATTTAGCTCTTTTCGTTGAATATCTCTTGCTTTAAGCTGTATTTCCTGTTCTTTAAGCGCGACTAACGGATCTTGGCCTTGACTTTGTGTTTCTTGTAACTCATCTAATAACATTTCTTCTAAATATTCATCAATTTTTGCTGCAACTTGTGTTTCTATTACTTGTTGGAACTGTTGTTGTAGTTCTGGAGGTAATTCACCACCATATTTTGCTGCTTCTTGTTGAATTGCTTCTGCATTCGATGCTTCAATTTCTTCTCGCGCTAACATTGATACGTGTTCAAGTATGTGAGTTTGAAAAACTGTCATGACTTGTGGGTTAGATTTTACTAAAAGAGAAGACATTGTAGTTCTGTGAGCACTAATGTGTGCCTGATGATCTTGTCCTCTAAATGCTGTTAATGTCATCATTGATAATGCATTAGCATTTTCAATTGCAGGATCTTTTGGAGAAGGTGTTTGAGGAACAGGTAGGATAGCTTGAATATCTGTTACACCTAAAGCTTGATACATTCTCTTATACGCTTCGTATAAGTTATGCATTTCAGGATTTGTCTGTGCTAATTGTAATTGTGTTTGTGCTAACGTAACACGTTGCGACATAGAAAATATATTAGGATCAGAAACAGGCATGATATCAACACGATCATCAAAGTCTGTTGATTTAACACTAGGAACAACATCTTGCCCTACATCATATGGATAGAAAGGTTCTGTAAATTCTTTAAATACTTGAGCTAATAATTGAAATTCAATCTTCTGTGCATAGTGACATCTTTTATGAATAGCCGACATAACTCTGGAACCTCTTTCCATAAGAGCCATGGTAGTTCCAACAGGTGCATTTGCTGCAACACTATCACCGATTTTTTGATCAGCAATTGTGGCAAAACGTTGACCTGCTTGAACAACAAATCCTAATAATTGAAATAATGTTTGACTTGGTTCTTTATAAGGTAAAGGCATTAAGCCTGCGCGTAGATCACCACTTGGTGCGTCTACATCCCTGAACTCTCCTGGTTGGAGGGGAGTATCGTCGTCTTTAACTCGCAACCCTCTTGCTTTAAAACCTGCAGGGAGATTGGACAATGTACCTGCATCGATAAGTTGTCTAAGTGCTGACGTTGCAGTTCGGGAGAGACCCCCGAGCATGTGAATAAGACCAAAGCCATAAAAACCAAGACCAGGTAAAAACTTATAGTGAACAAAATATTGTTTCTTTTTATAAAAAGCATCATCTTCCGCGTAGTTTCTGTAAATAGATAAAACCTTTCCTGATCCTTCATCAATTGTAATAATATATGGAAGTTTTATTCCATCTTGATTTTCAAAACCAGGTAGATCTAAATCACAGTGAATTTCTAATAACGTATAAGTATCGTTATTGTAATTAGTACTTTGAGTTCCCTCTATTCTATTTTTTGTTTCTTGAATACGAGAGTCTTCGTAAAAAGGTTGTATATCAATATCACGGTACATACCAATGACTTGCATTTTTTTAATTTCATTTTCTGTTCGACGAAGAACATGAGTAACTCTTTCTGCTGATAATAAATCTGTAGAAAGATAAGGAACAATTAAATCATCTGCAGGAATAAATTTTGATACCGCTCTGCCTAATGTGCCGTCAAAATAAATTTTCTTAAATGTTGAACCTGTTAAAGGTAGATAAAAAAGCATTTGATCAAGTTCAGGATCAAACTCTTCCATAACGTGCATAATTTGATAGTTCATAAAATCACGAACTCTCTCAGCTTGTTGTTCTTTTTCGGTGTCAGGTGTTCCTACAATTTGTGTTCTGACAGGTCCTCCTGAAGGTAGTAATTCTTTATATGCTTGTGCTTGAAACTGTGTAACGGATTCAGATAACAAAGGATGTGTAACACCACTTGCTCCTTGAAAAGGTTGTGATCTTTCCTGATATTTAAATCCTAGTAAATCTAAACCTTTGCGATAAGCTTCATACCAATCTTCTCTAGAGGTTTTATCATTTTTATAATCACCAATAAGTGTACTTGAAATTTTTCCTAATTCATCGTCATCTATATATTCCGCTAAGTTTGAATCAAACTGTACATCCATCATTTCTGGTTCAGGATTTATAATAGCAGACCCATCTTCTTGCATTTCAACTGCTTCTATTTCCATATCTGGAGTTTCAATTGTAACTCCTTCTACTTCAATTTCTGTGTTTGGTTCTCCTATAGGTCTTTCAACTGCCATTATGCTACCTCAAATATATCAATATTAGACACAAGTCCACCTTTGGCTTTATGTGTTGCAAATGATTCTAACATTTCTTCGGTAATCTTGATAGCGAAAACTGGCTCCATTGATTTTTTATCAGGAATAGAAATTGGTTTAATTTGGTAATTTGGATTTGTTCTTATCAGATCTCGAGCTTGATCTTCATTTGTCAAGGTAGCTACCATATTCCCATTTTGATCCGTAACTTGGTATTGTGCTTTCGATCCTTTTTTTACCTGCACAGGCATGGTAATAACTTCTGAGTTATTTTCTTTCGCCTGCTTTTTTAAAATTTTCTCTATGGTAGAGGTGTAGTGTTTACCCTTTTCGTCAACCGCACTTGGTCCTCCGTAAAACTCATCCATTCCGATACCTTTGTATTTAGAACTTTTAAACTCCCCTGTTCTTTTAAATATGTCAAAACGTTCTTGTTTATCAATGTCACGTAATTCCTTTGGTGTAGCGGCATTACCATTAAAACCATATCTTTCAATAACAGGATTAGAAGTTGCTGTGGCATAGTAATCTGATGCGTCTGGATCTTTTAACACATATTTCCTGTATGCTAGTTCATATAAATCTTTTTTAATTAAAGCATCTGCCCACTCTTCTCTGTTCTTTAATGGTAGGTCAGGAAACAATCCTGACATGGTAGCTCCGTCAATTGTCATTACTTCATTTAACATTTTGTCAATATTATCATTTAACAATGTTCCAAGTTGAGCTAACTCTGCATCATCAAGCTCACGTGTTGCAATATATTTATTAACAAGGTTATCTACCTCTTCATCTAGTCTTAACATTTGTTGATTAAGCAATTTCATTTCTTCAGGCGATTTTTCCAATGGTCTAAAGACTGATTTGTTTTCTTCAAAGAAATTAATAGCTGCTTCAGATACACGGTTAAGACCCTGTAAGTTTGTTGATTGTTTTCCTTCTTCTTGTATTTTACGAAGAGCCGCGGCCAGTTGTTGTTTACGCATGGCTGCTGCCTGTAGAATATCTGATTGTATCTCATCGGCATACGTCACACGAACCACGCCACTCGGATCAACGCCCGACCCTTTGGTTATCTGTTCTTGTAACTCTCTATTTTTTACAACGAGCTCATCCATTTGATTAACTAAACCTGGGCTTATCTCATCTAACTGATCTGCATATTTTGCTATGATAGATAGTTTGGGAAGATCAGAACCAAAATCAATCATTATGTCATTAATGTCCGCTTGACTCATTCCTCGTTGATTAGCTAGTCGTTCTATTTTACTTCTTGCTTCAGCATATAAACCTTGTAAACTTCTTTCGTTTTTCGTTTTTTCTTTTGTGAGTTTACTTACATTTATTTTTGTTTGTGGTCCTTCTACCTTTGGTGGTACAAAACCAAAACGGTCCGTGAGCCGCGTCCAACCGACAATGTATGTATCTTGTTCATTCGGTATCTGAAATTCATGACGATGTACTTGTTCTCCACCAAACATGGATTGCGGATAATCGCCCGAGTCACCTGGTAACTTATCACGGTTCATGTACAATATTCTTTCTCGTTGACTGCCTTCAATAAAACCAGGTTCCGCGTATCCTGAGTAACGCACATTTACCGCGCCATTAGGATTAATAATCTCGGACCCCTGCCCTGTTGCGTGTACTCGCATACCGCTAATTGGAGCTGTTCTAACTTGTGTCAAGATTGTGGCAGTATCTATGGGATCAGTATCTCCAAATAGTTTTAGTATTTGAGGAATACGGTAATCCATTGATTCTGATTTACGAATATTATTTTTATTTAAGAAATCAAAAAATTCTTGTTTAGAATTAAAAGTCTTAGGCGTATCAGGTCGTGATAACAATCTGTCTACATCAGAATAAAATACTGATGTCATTGGTTGTTTAGTTATTGGTGTAGTAGTAACTGACTCTTCAATATTTATTCTGTCATTTGGTGTTGGATCAAATATATCTTCAGTAGATCTTTTTATAGTTTCTGTTTCCAAACTTTCTTTTTGTTTTTTTGTAGGATTTAATAATTTTTCTTTTGGTGTAGGTATAGGAGCTGTTGTATGAGGTGGTGCTTTACCGAACAGTTTAAAGAAAGGTAGCATAAGATTGGCTGTTTGATATGAGCCTTCTGGCAAAGAATCTTCTGGCGCTTCAAAAATATCGAGGTCCTCGGTTACATCGCCACCGTAAGCAAAATTTTTAACACTTCCTCCTTTATTAAAATTTGTCATTTGCTGCATAGCCTCTTTTGATATAGGACCTCCAAGATTAAACATGTCGGCATAAATAGTATATACCTCATCTACTTGTTCTTCTATACTTTTTCCCGCATTAGGTTTGTTAAATTGATCAGGTATTAAATCCGATACTAAACTTTTTGTTTCATTGTTAGCACCAATGTAATCTGAATATTTAATATACTTTGCAGTGTTTCCCGTTTTTATAGCAACATAAGGCTCCCCTATGTGAAAATCTACTTTTTTATAAGTTTCAGAAAAAGCATTTGTCATATTTTTAATTTTTTTACTTAACTCTTGTGCTTCTTGTTGTAGTTTGTTTTTCACCATAGGATCATTAACTCGAGAAGCTTCGTATAACTTATCTACTATATCAGTGCCTACACTATGAATTTCTGCTTCCATTTTTGATTTATTTTTTACATCAATATCAGATAATGTTTTATTTGGTGTTAAAGTATCTACAGCACTGTGAGGTCCCTCCATTGTAAAACGTAAATTGTTATTAGAGTTTGTACCACCAAATCGTAAAGGTTGAATGTGATCTAAACCATAAAAATGATATTGACCAAGATCTTCTTCAAAAAACTGACGCATGTCTGTTATTTTATCAGCTACGTATGAATTTTGTTTTGTTAAACTATTAAATGCTTTTGTGTAATTTTGACCAGAAATGTCTGAAATATTTTGTTTCATATACTGAGCAGGATAACCTGTTACAAGTTCTCCATCTGGTATTTCTAAAAACATTTCTTTTGCTGTCTTGTCTCCTCCTCTTGCTCCCTCTCTTACTGTTCTTGTATTATCTTCATTTACAAATACTTTACCTTTACCCCCTTTTGTAGATGAAGGAATATCAAGTACTTCATCTCTACCTTTAAATTTTAATATGGCATTAGCTGCATTTTTATAAAAAGGATAACTTGTATCTGAAGGTTTTTTTGTTTTTGGATTAAGTTGTTTTATATAAGCGTTCAAAAATTTCACACTATAAGGTTCTGCTGATGTGTCAGCATCAGCTGCTTTAATTAAATTATCTGTAAGATTTACAGTTTTTGCTGTTGGTTTTCTGCCTCCTTTAGGTTCAATATAAATATCAAAAATATCTTCTTCAAATTTTGGAGATCTTCTTCTAGCGTCTTCAAAGTTGTCTTTTAGTTTAGTAAAAGCATAATTAACATCTCCAACCATTCCTGTTTTTTCAGGAAATATATTTTCTAATTCTTTTTCAGCTTCAAATTTTTTTAAATTACCTTTTCGATGATTTTCTAAAACATCTAAAGCCTGTTGTTTTTTTAAAGGATCAGGATTATTTAAAATATATTCATAGTTTAATGTCTTAACAAACTCTTGCGCTTTAGGTTTTCTTTTCTTTTTTACTTCATCAAGCTGTGCTTGTTTATTAAATTTATTTAATAAAGAATTTTGTGTAACAGTATCTACCTCCCCTCCTAAATCTTCAAATAAGTCCTGACCTGTTTTTACATTAGGAGAAAGAGCAGCTCCTACGCCAAGTTTGTCTTTTGCTTCATCAGATAACTCTTCAACATTTTTTGCACCAGCATACTCATCAATAAATTTAGGATTTGACACAAGTGCTTTTGTTGCACGACTAGCGGCAGCTTCTTCTGACACACCTTTTTTCGATAACATTTTTATAACATTATTATACGCTCCTTTAGCTAATACTTTTCCACCTGCATATACACCTCCTAAATCCAAAGCTACAAGAAAAGCTTCTAACCCCTCAAGAGGTGTAATAGGCTCTCCTAATTCCGCTTTTGCAAAAGTTTTTGGAATATTTTCTCCAATACCATACTGGCCAATCATGTACATAATGTTGCCACCTGGCAACATCTGTCTGTTCACTGGGCCGAGTTCCTTGAGCCGTTCACTAAAATCATACACTTTATCGGTTCCTTGAGCTATAACTTTATACATTGGGCTAAGAAATTCAGGATAGGGAAGATTTCCTGGCGTTGTCATAAATCTGCCTAATTTGTCAAAACCTGAATCCATATCCACTACATCTTTTGATGGGGGTAACGCCTCGTCAATTTCAAAAATATCTATGTCTTCGTATTGATCCATTAGTAATACTGCCTTTGTTCAATTATACCCAAATTATCATCTTGATAGTCTGATTCTAATTGGATGAAGTTTCCTTGCCTGAAACGCAACAACGCTTGTGTTGTTGAATCGACTAAATCGTCATGATCACCATAAGGGAAAGCAGCGCATTCTTCAATAACTTCTTCAGCCCAGCGTTCGTCGGGTGCCCATACCTGACCCGATTCAAAAATAGGAGCCACGGAGTTAACACGAACGTGCTTATCATTGCCCTTACTGGGCGTATAAGTAACTACAGGAATTCCTAGTTGACGTAGCTCCTGTGTTAAGGGCATACCAGAAGCTTTCGCTTCGATCAATATTGTTTCGGGTTCCCAGTATTGATATTCTTCTAACGCAATCTTTTTTAATTCAGGAAAGTCATATCTGCCTTTATGCATTGCTAAAAGCAACACGTGCGGTGGGCCGTCTTCCTCGGGCTGAAATACACCCCATGTTGTTATTGCACTAAAATCTGCGGTCTCTCTTTTACTAAATGCTGTGTCATAACTTTGTATCACGTGCATTAAATCTGGTAATGTATCTTTTGGCCACATTCTCCACCATTCACGTTTAATTATAGATCCTTCCTCTGAGGTTGGCGATTGTTGCCATTGTGCTTGCCACTTTTGTTCGGACAGCGATGCTTTAACCCCTTCTAGTTCTGAAAGTTTCCAAAACTCAGGCCACATGGGTTTATCATTCAGTATGGCAGGAAACTCGACCACGTCCCACTGATCGGCATTTGCATTAGTTTGTGCATTAATTAATTTTCCCGTAAGATCCTTTGTGGACCATCTTGTCATAACCACGACTATCGAACCGCCAGGTTGCAAACGCTGTCTAGGTCCTGACGTGTACCATTCATAAGCATTGTCCATAGCTGTTTGACTGAGTGCATCTTGCTCGGAATGTGGATCATCAATGATTAACAAATCAGCACCACGCCCTGTTATCGCACCACCGACACCTGCAGCAAAATACTCGCCACCTTTATTAGTAGTAAATCTACCTGCTGCTTTAGAATCTTGTGATAAACTTACGTCAGGAAATACATCTTTAAATTCTTGTTGGTCAAATAGGTTACGAACCTTTCTACCAAAGTTATATGATAGTTCTGCTGTGTGAGTTGTTTGTATAATTTTTAGCTTAGGATTCCTACCCATCATCCACGCAGGAAAAAGGTTAGATGCAAACTCTGACTTTGTATGTCGTGGTGGCATATTAACAATTAATCGTTTTATCTTTCCACGTGAAACATCTTCTAGTTTTTGTGCAAATATTTTGTGATGATTACCTGCAATAAAGTCTGGCCAAACTTTTTTTACAAAAGTTAAATAGGAGGAACGGGACTCCTGAGCGACTTTTATCTGTAAATTTCTTAATTCGTACTTTAGTAAATCCGTTGGGATTTTAGAATTATTCATAAAAAAGTTATATCATACTCTCTGTTTGTGTAAAACCTTACCTTTAGTGTTAGTTCACAACACGACGGGCAAAATGGGTGTGTGGGGGTGTCTATTGACACTAGATCTAGTTCTGGATTGTTTGTAAGTACCTAGATGTTGTTATTGAGGTATCACCTGCCATCTGAAGCCAGGCTGCTTCAGGCTCCTGCTGCACCAGGAGTTCCTGGTGATGCTGGTGATTAGAAATAAAAAAGGGGGCTTATGCCCCCTCGCCGATCCAATTGGAATTAGGTTATCGGTTTGCTTGTCGTTGAACTATCTCAAAAAGTTTTTGTTTAACTCTATTACCCCATTCATTAACGTACTGCGGTGCGTTAGGGTCTAGGATAATAGTTTCAACTTCACTCTCTAAGACTTTATATAAAGCCCTATAATCTAGTCCGTCTATGTGGTTAGCTTGAACTTGATTATTATTATCAACTGCTTGAACGCCAAAGGCATTATTAACTGCTGATAATTGTCGTGATAAGTAGTCATCATTATTCGGCATTTTGATTTCTCCTTTCTAATTAACTTCTTACTCCCATTTAATCTTATAGTCAAACTTTTATTTATTTATTTGTGTATATCTTTTTACTTGACAACAACCCCACAGCAATTCCCGTGCTTCGCATGGTGTTATTATATTAGTGTTAGTCTTGAGGCATGAGTAATGGGCAATGGACAATGGGCGTTAAAAAGGGGGCGAGTACGCCCCCACATTGACGACTGAACTAAAGTGTCAATTAGTTTTCCGCTTAGGCATGATTGGAACTAAGCGGAAATTCTGAAGTCTGCTACTTCGTCTATCGTAGCTTTTTTGTTTCTTGATACTGTTGTTTCGGATAAAGGCATAGCCTGTATCTGTTTATACTGCGTTGGTACTTTGCATTGATGATACGCAATCTCGCCGAGTTTCTCCTTGACAAGTTGGTTGTCAATCTTAGCACCAAGTTTCTGTGAGACATGAAGCGAGTAATCCCTTCCATGTAATAGGTTTGCATTTTCACTCATAGACAAATCTATCATCAGTTGTCTGTTGACTTTAATAAAGTCTGCCAGAACTTTCTGCATTGTCAACGCTCGACCATACGCGTCAACGATAGCTTGTTTATTTCTTTTACTTACACTAGCGGGGCTTTGTTGTGCCTTCTCTAGTACTTCTAATATATTAACAGCTTTTGACATTTTATTTTCCTTTCGTCTTTCTAGTTAATACTCCCTTTATATCCCATGTTATTCTACTTGTCAAATCTTTTTTTATTTTTTTTTCCACACGAACTTCCACAGCGTCCGTGCTGCAGGTAGCTTCTGTATACTATACCTATACCTGAAGCTAACCAATGGAGATGGAGAATGGAGATGCAGCTGCGGCATCAGCCAAACGTGCTGCGGAACAAGAGCCACAGTATTAGAACTGCAGCTCCTGCTGCGGGATGATGCGCAGCAAATAGTAGAGCTATCAACAGGATCATGAGCAATGCACCAGTTCCTGCATCTGAGTCCAGGCTGCAGCGTCCTGGTTCACCAGCACATGCGCACCGTCGCCCCAGTCCAGGTACCAGTATTCCAACCGATGGATCTCTTTATGCTCGTTCACGTATGCGCGCAGCTCGTCGCTGGGCCCGCCCCAGCTGAACTGCCAACGCCAGTAGCCCTCTGGTTGGTCGTTGAATGTATGCGGTTCTACATAGTCGAAGCCAAGCGCTTCGTACTCAGGGTTCTTCAGATCTTCCTGCCTCTCTGTCCACTTCTCTTCGACCAAGTCAGCGCAACGCAGGTCCCGCTTCTGGTCTGGTAATATTGTAACTGTTTCCATGTTATTCCTTTCTAATGTAATGGGGTTGGGCGTGGGTCTCGCCCTACTTTGCCACCAACCCCTAGTTAATGTGTGGCCGTTCATGAAACTTCGAAACGGATTCGGTAGCCACGTTGCAGACTGGACGCGCGCCTTATTACAGCAATAACCAGTCCTAGCAACAATGAAGGTTTCGCATCTGAAACATCTCAGGGCCCTTCTTCATTATTACTAATACTTATATAGTCCCACTTTATTAGATAGTCAAGAGCTAATTACACTTTATTTCCACACGAACTTCCTGGCGTACCTGCGGGACCAGCATGCTTCTGTATATACCTTACGCTGGTTGGCCTCTGGTAATGCAGATGGAGATGCAGACGGCTACCATCTCAGGTTCCCGCTGCAGGTGCAGCACCTGAAGATAACTATGGTGACAGGGTTTCTGCCGATGGGCAATGGAAATGCGTACGACCAGCTCGGCATCCTGGTTCCTGCTGCGGGACCAGCAGCTCCTGGTACTATGGTAAATATGCTAGGGTTTTCGCCAATGCACAATGCAGACGGCTACCATCTCAGCTCCTGGTTCCCGCTGCATGCAGCAGGTATATAGTTATGCCTTTTGGTTTGGCTTCAGCAATGGAGAATGGAGAATGTAGTCCTGGATCGCTGCCCACGCAGCTGAGTCCAGGGGAAGGTCCCATGTTTTATCTGCGTGTTTGGGGGACAATGCACCGATGGAGACGATGGAGGACGAAGAAAATATACACATCAAGCTCTCTCCGAGGGTCTGATGCATAATAAAACTTCTTCCGCCTTGTCTAGCATGGCTAAAATGCCACGATTTTTGAAAGGGGCTTAATTTCGCTTTGTTAACTTTTGTTGACGTTTTAAGTTCCAACCAGAACATTACACCGTCTTTACAACCATAGCAGTCTGGGACACCAGGTAACGCCCAACTCTCTATACGAGTCCAGAAAACACCTGGCATATTTTTCTTAATGGACTGCCATAGCTTCGATTCTGGCTTCATTAAAAGTACATCATGTAAACAACAAAACCAATTATTAAGGTTAGTTTTAAGTTAAAAAACAGCAGTAAAAGAACAATCAAAAGCAGATAACCAATCACGGACACCTCTTCATCAGTTCCATCATTTGATTATAATACAACAGCCTAAACTCAAAGTCTTCTGCAGTCAAAGCCGCACGCCTCAAGTTCTCTATCCTACGCCAGAACAATTCGTCGGTCATAGGTAATGTAGTATACTCATACAAGTCTGGTCTAATTATTACTAACATACTTTCTCCTTTTCTAGTAGCGAGGGGCACCCTATTGTCTATTCCCTCCGTTCTGTATCTTACGTTGGGAGAGCTACTGTGGTAGTCCTTTTTTATATGTGCGGCTACCAACACATAAAACCTTTATAGTCCCATTCTATTTTATAGTCAAGCTTTATTTTCTAATTCTTTTACTTCCTCAAACGTCGTTTCAATACTGTACTGTTCCTTCAAGTCCTGTAACTTCTTCTCTACCTCTTCTCTCGACATAGAGTCAATCGTACCTGTGAGTATTTCTTTCTTATCAACATACAACCCAGCTATCTGTCCTCTCCTGGTCTCAGCAGCTACGGCAGCGTTCCAGTTACCTGAAGCAGACGCCTGGTCTCTGATTCTTGCTAATGTAGACAACGATCGTTCCTGAGTACACCTGTATCTCTCTGTATTTGCTCTAACCTCTGAATCAATAGCTTTTGCAACAAAAGGATATAACTCAGGGTTCTGAAGACGAGATGCCA
>Ga0208644_1002072_pt1 | contig 16202 bp, 8 predicted proteins | sample VirMetDEL_Nov_18_FD_184517 | JGI IMG/M metagenome (GOLD analysis project Ga0208644, IMG submission 184517) | Aqueous microbial communities from the Delaware River and Bay under freshwater to marine salinity gradient to study organic matter... | ecosystem: Environmental > Aquatic > Marine >... | reverse complement strand
GCATGTGCGTCGTTGTTTGATTCTGTGCCCACTCTCCATCATGCAGTCTGCATGGCTGGCTGACCTGAGCAACAGCATCATCCACCGCTCTGCCATCGTCGCGCACCACCCCAAAGCTAGTCGGCGTATTGAAATGGTTCAACAAGACTACGAGTTCGTCATCACCAACTACGAAGGGTTGAACCTGATAGCCGATGAGGTCAACGCTGATGGCCGCTTTGATTTGGTGATTGTGGATGAGGCCAACGCATACAAGACCGTAACAACAGATCGTTGGAAAGCGCTCAAGTCAATCATCAAGCCAAGCACCCACGTATGGATGATGACGGGTACTCCCGCATCGCAGTCTCCAGCCGATGCGTACGGTTTGGCCAAGATCGTGAATCCCGACGGCGTTCCAAACTTTTACAGCTCATGGCGCGACAAAGTGATGAACAAGATCACACTGTACAAGTGGGCACCGAAACACAACGCAGCCGATCTGGTACACGAAGCACTGCAACCAGCGATAAGGTTCAGTAAGGCGCAGTGTCTTGACTTGCCGCCCGTGTTGACTACAACACGCGAAGTACCGCTCACGCCACAACAAGCCAAATACTACAACCTGCTCAAAGAACGCATGCTAGTGCAAGCCGCAGGCGAGACGATCAGCGCAGTCAACGCTGCCGCTGGTGTATCCAAGTTGTTGCAGATCAGTTGCGGCGCTGTGTACACAGACGACAAGGAAGTTGTCGAGTTCGATGCTGGCCCACGGCTTGGCGTGTTGGAGGAAATACTGGAGGAGACGGATCGCAAGGTCATCATCTTTGCGTTGTTCCGCTCAAGCATCGACAGCATCCAAGCGCACCTGACAAAGAAGAACATTGCCAACGAGTGCATACATGGTGGAGTCACACCAAACAAACGCTCAGACATCATCCACAGATTCCAGCACGAGAAAGAACCAAGGGTGTTGGTGATGCAGCCACAAGCCACAGCACACGGGATTACCCTGACTGCTGCCGACACTGTGGTGTTCTTTGGGCCATTGATGAGCGTGGAGCAGTACATTCAGTGCATTGCACGGGCTGACCGCAAGGGGCAGAACTCAGACAAAGTTACTGTTATTCACATTCAAGGCTCGCCGATTGAAAAGAAAATGTTCAAAGCATTGGAGGCTAAGGTGAGTGATAACTCACTTCTTACCCAGATGTTTGAGATTGAAATAAATTCGTGAAAGGAGTTGCAAACCGAAATTTATTGTGTAACATGTCAAACCTTAGACAAACAAAAACAGGAGAAGCAGTTGGAAGAAGATAACATTCCTCTCGACAAACTGGTCAAGGTCTATCGCAAAATCAAAGCGGAGATCGACACCATGACACAAGAGTACGACACCAAGTTGGAAGTACTCAAGGCGCAACAAGACGAAATCAAGTTCGCCATCAAAGATCAGATGAAGGCACTGGGTGTCACATCTGTCAAGAGTCCCTTCGGGACGGTATCCATGATGCTGAAGACGCGTTACAACACGCAGGATTGGTCATCGTTCAAGGAGTTCATCCTTGAGCACAGTATGGTTGACCTGCTGGAGAAGCGCATCGCTCAGACCAACATGGCTACCTTTCTCGCAGAGAACCCGGGGGTCGTACCTCCGGGATTGAACTCAGTCACTGAGTTCGAAATTCGTATCACCAAACCAACCAAGTGAGTTTTATATGTCAAACATAACGCTTTTCTCGTCCGCAAACGTACCTGCATTTGCTCGTAACAACGAACTGTCCGACACAGCCAAAGCCTTAACCGGCGGCAGTGTTTCCAACACCAAGCGCATCTCCATCAAAGGCGGTGTGTTTCGTCTGGTAGCTGGCGGCAAGGAAGTCGCCGCGATTGATGACCGCCATTTGGAAGTCATCATTGTGAAAGCTGCACCCAAGGTCAGCCGCATCTTCTACGCATCGTCCTACGATGCCGACAACATCACCGGCCCTGACTGCTGGAGCAACGATGGTGATCGCCCTGACCCTTCTGCTGAGAACAAGCAAGCTGCTACCTGCATGAGCTGCCCCAAAAACGTGGCGGGTTCTGGCCAAGGTAATAGCCGTGCTTGCCGCTACCAACAGCGTCTGGCTGTGGTGTTGGCCAACAACCCATCAGGGGATGTGATGCAGTTGACTTTGCCAGCTACTTCGGTGTTTGGTAAAGAAGAAGGCGACAAGCGCCCGTTGCAAGCGTATGCACGTTACTTGGCAGTGCAGAACCCGCCAGTGAATCCTGAGCAGATCGTCACCGAGATGCGCTTTGATACCAAGGCTGAGTCGCCCAAGCTGTTCTTCAAGCCTGTGCGCTGGTTGACTGACGACGAGTACGAGATCATCAAGAGTCAAGCCGACAGCGCTGACGCACAACGTGCCGTGGTCATGACCGTGGCACAAAGCGATGGTGTCAAATCCAACAACGCTCCCAAGATGGTGTTGGCTGGCAAGCCGCCTGTCGTGGAGACCGATGACGACGATGCAGAGGAAGCACCGGCCAAGCCTGCCGCAAAGAAGGCAAAAGCCGCGCCCGTTGCCGATGCTGAGGACGAACCTGAAATTCGCAAGGAAGCCACCAAGGCTTCTGCCGTGCCTGCCAAGAAAGGCAAGCTGGCTGATTTGGTGTCTGACTGGGACGACGAGTAATTAAAAACGGGGGCTTTGGCCCCCAATTTCAGGAGAAGTCATGAGCACATTTGGAACAAACCCGCAGATACTACACAGAGCCGACAGCGTTGACACAAGCGTGGAAGCTGCGCATGAGGTCGATACTACTCGGCTCGAGAGTCTGGTGTATTCCACCATTCACCGCTTTGGTAGCCGTGGCTGCATCAGTGACGAGGTGCGTGCGTTCTACCCCAACTACCCTTACTCGTCCATCACTGCGCGGTATCGTGCGTTACTGGACAAGGGTTTCATCGAAGACACCGGCGAACGTCGTCAAGGCAAGTCCGGCAAAAACCAGCGCGTCATGCGCGTTGTTTCCAGAAAGAAAGAAGATGGCCTACTCCCAAAAAACCATTGACGCGATCATGCGTGCCCCGAAGACTCAAGGCAATCAGCTTGGGCGCTGGGCAGTGCATCTTAACTTTTCGGTGGTGCGTATTGCCAAGGCGCTTGGCGTGTCACGCCAGACTGTTTACAACTGGTTTGAAGGTGGTGAGATTTTTGTCGCCTACGAACACCGAGTTGAAACAATGCTCACCTACCTCAAGTCATCCAAAACAGCAGACGAAGCATGGAGAAAAATATGTCAGCACTACGGCCTCGCACCCTGAGTAACACAGAACTCATCAAATACTTTGCCATGTATGTGGACGACAACCCGATGGGTGCGCCACTTGATTGGCAGATTGAATTGCTACGCCGCTTTGCCGCAGTAGCACCAGAAAAAGAATTCCCCCCGCGCGACGAAGCACAACGCGACCTGTTCATCTAAATCCGAAGGACTCTCATGACCCCGCTTGAATTCCTAGCGGTTGTTCTGCCGTCCCCAGATAACGGGTTGTACTGTGCGGCAGAGCTAACTACAAAAAAGAAGGAACACAATTTTGTTGAACATCTGGAGGAATTACCCACAGCCATAGCTAAGTGGGGCAACAACAAAGACATCTACTTTGCGCTGTCCACGTTTCAAAACAAAGGCAAGCGCACAGCCGAGAACGCACGCTTCATCCGGTCGCTGTTCATTGACATGGACGGCTACGACACCAAAAAGCAAGCAGCCATGTCGCTCAACGACTTCATGGTCAATACCGGCTTGGATTTGCTGGGCACGCCATACGTCGTGGATTCAGGCGGTGGCTTACACTGCTACTGGCCGTTCACGCAAGATGTTGCCGTTGAGGACTGGAAGCCTGTTGCCGAGAACCTGAAGCGCCTGTGCAAGCAAGAAGGCTTGAGCATTGACATGACGGTGACAGCAGATTCAGCTCGAGTATTGCGCTTCCCCGGCACGTTCAACAACAAGGCCAAGTACGCTACGCCGCGCCCAGTGCGCATACTGGCGGAGGGTGACACGTTTGACTTTGAGGATTTGGCCAACCACATCGAGAGCCAACTCAAGGCACTACCTATGCTCCCGCGCCAGAAAACAACCACGCTTGCTTTGCCCGGCCAACGCCCTGACGCACCCCATACACCGACCACAGTCAAACTGTTTGAGAACAGCATCACGCTGTTCAAGAATATTTTCAAGAAGACCAAGGATGGCGTAGGCTGCGAGCAACTGCGGTACTACGCTGAGAACGCATCTGAGGACGGCATGGAGCCGTTGTGGCGTGGCTGGTTGAGCATCGCTCAGAAGTGCAACGATGGCGAGAAGGCGGCTGTTTGGTTGTCTGACCTGCACCCATACCCACACGAGCGCATGCACCAGAAGCTGGCCGAGATCAAAGGGCCATACCCTTGCGTGAAGTTTGACTCAGAGAACCCCGGCATTTGTGACGGGTGTCAATTCAGGGGCAAGATCACAAACCCATTGGCACTTGGGCGTGAGACCGCCGTGGTCACCGCTGAGACTACCCTTGAGATACCAGCAGGGGAAGGCAAAGTAACAAAAAAAGTAATTCGCCCTGAACCACCAAGGGGTTATGCGTATGGTGCTCGGGGCGGCGTGTTCATGGAAAAAGAAGACACTGACTCAGCCGGCAACGTAACAAAACGCCAGATCATGTTATTGCCCTATGATTTGTTCCCTGTGGATATTTTGAACAACAACGGTGAGCACCTTATCCACATGCTGGCTGTGCGGGAATACCGCACAGTAGACATATCGTTCCCCCAAAAAGCTGTGGTCAGCAGAGACGAAACAGTCAAGGCGCTGGCACAGCAAAACATCTTGGCTGCATTTGGTTCTGGCAACGACAAGAATCTGTATGACTACGTACGTGCCTGTGCTGAGAAGATGAGTAGTGAGAAGAAACCAATTGACGTGCCAGACTATTGCGGCTGGCAACCCGCTGAAACATATGTATGGGGCGGAAAGATTTACTCTCCGAATAAAGAACCCATTGAAGTGCCAATGCCCGGTCTTGAGAACATCACAATGAACTCCAAGCCAACTGGAACGCTAGAGAACTGGCGCAAATTCATCAACCTGCTGGTCAGGAAAAAGCTCTGGGATCACTTGGCCATCATCCTGATGGGCGCTGGCTCACCGCTCATGCGTTTCACAGGGCTACACGGGTTGACCATTCACTGCGCGTCAACCGAGTCCGGTACTGGCAAGTCGCTGGCGCTGGACGGGGCGGCATCCATCTGGGGGCATCCCATCCACTACCGCACAGGTGCGGGCACGTCACCTGTAGCCATGCAGCAGCGCCTTGGGTTGTTGCACAGCAACCCCCTCATCACGGATGAGATCACCAGCAAGAACCGCGAGGATTTTGAATGGTTTCCTGCTTTCTTGCTCAGCATGAGCGAAGGGCGCGGCAAAGAGCGCATGGAGTCCGGCTCGAACAAAGAACGGTTGAACCTGTCCACATGGGCGGCTACTGCCATCATGTCTTCAAACACCCATGCCGTGGACTATCTTACAGGGACACGCAAGCACGCGTCCGAAGGGGAGATGCGCCGCTTGATTGAGTATGTCATGGATGACAAACTGACATGGGAGCCGGATGAAATTGAGATCATCAAGTCCTTACAGCACAACTTTGCCGTGGCTGGAGAAGCTTTGGTGCAGTACATGGTTAACAACATTGATATGCTCAAGACGTTGGTGCCAGAGACTGTGGGCCGCATGTATGCTGAATACCGTGCGCCAAACGACGAGCGGTTTTGGATGGCAGGGATTGGTTGTGCAATTGCCGCAGGCATCATCATGAATCGTGAGCATGCTGGTATTGCCGAGTTTCCTTTGGCTGAAATAATTGAAAGCTATCGCAAACGCATCAACATCCAGCGCGGTAGTATCAAGGGCGGCTACCGCAGTGCCGAAGACGTACTCAACGCGTTTGTTCAGGAGTACCAAGGCAAATTTGTGGTGGTTAAGTATGGCGAGAAAGCTGGCCCGTTGGCGCACTTGGGTGATGGCTCAATGGTGGACAGGAACACAACCCGTGCAGAAGTCATGGGGCGTGTGGAGCACGGGGTTACGGCAGGGCATGTGGACTTCTTTATTGAAGAGCGACTGCTTAAATCGTTTTGTTCAAACATGAGTTTTGGATATACCAACTTTAAGCGCCAGCTCGAAGACCAATTCACAGTGTCTTACGTCAGTAAGAAAGATATGATGTCCAAGACCAGCGCACCACCAATGCGTGTAACCGCCATGAAGATCAGTAGATCAATCACGGAAGCTGATGAAACAATTATCAATCCGATACCCTTGGAAGGGTCTTGAACGAGGGCAGAGTTTTTTTGTCCCCTGCCTTGACGCGGAGGCGGTGCGGCGTGAAGGTTTAAACCAAGCCCTCAAGTTCAGAGTATTTGATGCCAAAGCCACCCCGTGTATTCGGGGCGGGCTTATTGGCGTTCTATTTCATCGAGGGCCTGTTCGTTAAATTTGGCGTATTCTATTTTTTGCTGCCGTATTGCTTTGAGCAGCTCGCGCTTCTCATCAGGCGGCATATCAGCCGCACGGATAGCCACTTCCATCTTCGTTGCTTTTTGCATTTCAGTTTGAAACTTGGTAGCTGTTTCAGCCAACGCAATTTCTGTTGCGTGTTTGTTAAGCACTGCCTCGGCCTTGTCGTAGTACCCACGTTCTATTAGATCGTTGTAAGTTGCTTTAACGGATTCAAACTTGTTCATGCGTGTATACACACGGTCAATAATTGCACCGGCATCTTCTGGTTGGAATAGCGTGCCATATATTTTTGACTCCGATGGGCGCAAGGTAGCACGCGCAGGGCCGGTCTCATCTACCGCGCCTACACCTGTAAGGATAGCTTGGCCAAGTGCCAGCGGCAACGCTGTCGTGTAGCTGCGAATCAAGTTCTCAACCAGTATGGGCGACATCCCAAACTGCCCAAACATCTTTGCAATGTCGGTTGTATCTTGGCGAAATTGTGCTTCGGGGCTAAGTCTTTTTTCACGCTCGGACAGAAGGTCGCGGCCTGTGTAGAACGACCTACCCAAAGAAAACTCAACCAAGGGTTTAACTGCTTGCGGTAGCGGCATTGGAAACGCCAATTTGTAGTCACCATACATAAAGGTTGGCATGTTTGATCCGCCCGGTATCAAATTCAGCAAGATGGTGTTAAAAGCTTTGACAGCTTCTTTGCCGCCGTGCTCGTTCACCATAGAGTTGTAGATAGCTTCCGGCAACGCTTTGAACAAGTAGCCAATCTCAAACGGGATAGGCAGCCTCAAAGGCTCATCAAAACCGGGGATGCGTATAAACCAGTTGCCGTACTTTTGGTCAGGCGTAGCGTTTTTATATGCTTCATCATCTTGCATCAGAGCAGCGTAGATCATGGAAGATGCTGCCAACATAGCGCCGCGAATAAACAGTTTCTGTTGAATTTTTAACTTTTCGTTGTACGGCATTTTGCCTGTAATTGATTTGTACAGCACGTTCATGGATTGTATTTGAGCATTAAAGAACGGGATCATGCTGTTGAGCCAGTGCACGCTAGGAGATGCGCCGCGCTTGTTAAAGTTCATAGACTCCAAAGCCATCAAGGTAGCTTCCATTTCAGACAGGCCTTGCTTGATGTAACTGTTGTATTGTGCACGGCGGGTGGTAGCGTCCGCTTCCATGTTTAGTGCTTCTAATGCGCCAATAGCGCCCTGCCAGCTAACTTTATTGTCAGCTAACATGCGATTAAGCACATTAGAAATTTCGTCTGTGCCGCCAGTAAACATTTGACCGCCAATAACACCACGACGCTCCAACGTGTCTTTTGTTTTGCCAGAACCAATTCTGATCTCTTTCAAAGCACTTAACACAGGTATGGTGTTGGCTCCAGAAGCAATAGATGCGGCAAACGAATCGCGATATAACTGCCTAGCCATGTAAATTGGAGACAACGTAACGGCTTTACGCAGTATGGTGGCAGGGAACGCCATCATTTTCATGATGCCAGACAACTGCGTGGGGATGCCTTCCATGCCTTTGACCAAAATGTCGGGGTCAAGTCCCACCTTGTCTGTCATCAGCACAGCGTGTAAATCAACAAGCTCGCCTTCTTTGTTCATGTCAGTAAACTGAATAACGTTTTTACCAGTACCGCGCCCCTTACCAATCTTGGCCAAACCAAGTTCAACCATTTCGTAAACAGCGTTTTTGGTTGCTAGGTTGCGCATACCCATATCTGCCAGCATGCCCGTGTTCTGAACGCTGGAAGTCAAGAAGTCAAGAATAGCTTCGTCACCACCAACCAGTTTGTCAAGGTGTGGCTGGTTGGCTATATCACCAATCCGTATGGGCGTTTCGCTGCCAATCACCAGTTCAACAACACCCCCACGCTGGCGATACCAAGGGATGTAATCATTTTGCGCCAACAAATTAGCATGTGTCTTTGCATCAATAGACTTGACGCTAAGTAAAAAATCAACCATGCCACGGTTGTAAGCGTTGTACTCTTTACGGGCGGCTTCAAAAATCTTAAAAATTTCTGGATTGCTTTCAACCTGTGCACGAGCACGATCAAGACCCGTCTTTGTAAGTTCTTTACCAAAGTGCAAAGTTTCAAAACCTTTGTTGTCGGCGCGAATAGCTGACATGTACATTGTAAACAAACGGTTTACAGCCACGCTATTACCAACACGCCCTTCTGCTTGTTTCAAAATATTGACCACGCCACGAATGCTTGAGCCGTCACCGGCTTCAATCAAACGTTCAATTTGACCGTCTTTGCGGGTTTTTTCAACAATTTTCAAAGCACCGCGCTGCACAGCTTGCGCCACAAAGTTTTGACGTTGGTCATACATGCGGAAGTAATACATCATCTGTCTTCCTTTGACAGAATCCATAGCCTGCGCCAAACGTTCCCACCCACCAAACCTGTCTACAAACTGCGTTTCAAACCCAAGCCCTGTGAAATTAGCTTTAACGCCATCCCACCAACTTTTATTCTTGGCTATTAGCCGTTCACTGTAGCGCCCAGCATCGGCAAAGTCGGCGGCGTATTCAGCGCGAAGTGACAACATGCCTGTGGGAGACATATAAGTACCCGCGTACTCTTGTTGCATTTTGCGTGAGGCTTGGAACAATATGTGGTACAGCTCAGATGTGTTGACATTGGCAGTGTTAATAAAACCCATGCCTTTAAGTATTTTTCGAATTGCACCAAGGACAATCTGCAAATACCGGCCAGCTTTTTCCACAAACGACTCATTGACCACACGTTCTTGCAAGTGCGCAATCATTTCACGAACGGCTTGTATTTCACCAAGGCGGCGCAATTCCGTTGCTTTTTCTTGGTTGCCCTTGTTTTCTTGTTCCAGAGCAAGATTTTCATAACCACGGGCAACCTGCAACACGTCCTTCTCAACACCCAACGCTTGAGCCATACCAAAGATGCCGCCGTCAGCAGTGCGAATATTGCGGGTAAGTTCCGCCATACCTTTGGGGCCAAGCACCATGTCAACACCGTAGTGACCAATGGCTTCGTGTATCAGCGTTTCTTCTAAATCTGCCAGCGATGTGTGCATGTTGCCAATAATGACAATAGTTCCGTCAGGCAACACACCGCCTTTGACCGCAGCAGTTTCAACATCCACTTTATTGTTAAATAAAGCTTTTAAAAACTTTGCTGGCGCTTCCAACATGGTAGGCGCATACACAAACTTAACATCCTTGGGCAAGCCACGGGCGTATTCCGCCGCCGCTTTTTGCGCCGCTACTGGATCAACTGGGTTTGCAGGTGGGCTGCCTTCAATACGGAACACAGTGTCGCCAATATCCGGGTCTTCATCTACGGTAACACCCATTTCACCCAAACGAGAAATGTACCCGCGTGTAACTTCTTTCAATGCATTTTCGTATGCTGGCGAATTTTTAGGGTGCATTGTGACAAGGCGATCATTTTTTGCCAGCTTTTTAGCTGTTGCAATGATTCGGGCTTCGTCTGATGTAGCAGAACGCAACTGTTGATTGCGTTTTGTAAGTGGTTTAATGTCAGCACCTTTGGCTTCTTGCACAGCCAGTGTGCGAGAAGTTGCTGCCAAATCTTTGACGTTCTCAGCTTTAGTAACACGCTCTGCACGGATACGTTCTTCAGGAACAATACCAATCATTGCGTCTGCTGTCTTCTTGGCAACAATGTAACCATCACGCAGTTTGTTGATTTTGTCTTCGTTGGCCTTTTCCATTGGGCCAAGCTTTGCCTCAAGCGCAGCAAGTTTGTCACGCAAAGGTTTGGTGGCAGTTTCTAACGCTTGCAATTTGGCATCGTGCACTGCACGTTTGTAAGGTGCGTACCCACTTTCCCACAAACTTTTGAGTTCGTTAATCTTTAAGTTTTCTTTGCCCAAAGCTTCTTTGGTTTCACGCACAGCCTTACGCATGTTGCTTATGTCAGTTTGACCAACCAGCTTCATGTTGCGGTCAATCTCTTTACGCAAGCGTTCTTGTTCAGCGCGTTGAGCAAAATACTTTTTCTGGTCGGGCTTGGTCATGGTGCCAAGCGCATCCTGTTCTTTTTCAATCAGTAAATCAGAAGCCGTGATTGGTTCACCAGTCAGTTCTTTAACTGTAACTTTGCGTGCGCCAGCCAAATCTTCCATGCGTTTTTCAGCACGTTCTAAATTAACGCGGGCAATTGCAATTTGTTCATCCGTACCCAAAGACACAACGCCAGATTTACCAACTTTGCGGCCTTCGGCTCTGGCCAACGCGTTGCGTGCTTTCTTCAGATTGTCGTAAGCTCTTTTGTACGTTTGGTTTTTTGCTGCTTTTTCCGTGTCGGTAGCATCGGGGTCTTTGGCTGGGTCGTAATTGAAAACCGGCCCTTGTTCGGTGTACGCCACAGTCCAGCCGGGGTTGGTTGTTTGCACTTCAAATGAGGGGCCACCTTCCCAAGCATTGGTTTTCCACTGCAAACTTGCAGCGGCTTTACCTTCTTTGCTAAGCGCTTTGATGCGGGTAACTTTGGTGCCGGGCAAATTCAAACCTTCGCCAATGCGCTGTTCAAAATCTTTTGTTTTCTGTGCCGCAGCATCTTTGGCATCTTGTAAAACTTGTTGCGCAGCCATTAAGTCTGCACGGCGTTTGGCCAACGCATTAAATTCGTTTGTCTGAGAACCAGTTAATTTATTTTCAAGAAGTTTAAGTTCTTCCCAAGTTTTTTTAATTTCTTTATCCGCCATTAAGAACATGCCAAGCTGTTCTTTTTCAGCATTGACCAACGCAGCTTTGCGGTTTTCAATGTTCTTGATATGTGCTTCAATTTTTTCTTGGGTTTCTACAACATCTAAATAGTAGTTGTGCCACGCTGTAGCGTTGGTAGGCGCGGGGGCTGCTTCCAAATCAGCCAGTGTTTTGTTGAACTCGGCCAGCCACTCGTTGTACTGTTTGAGTTCTTTGTCCTGCGTGTCAATGGATTTGCGCCATTTATCCAAATTTGCTTGTGCGCGGCCAAGCGCAGTAGACAATGGGTCGGTAGGCGACACATACAACTGAGAAGCCAAGTTGTCGCGCATCACTTTTAAACGCCCGACAAACGTTTGCATGTTCTTTTTAGTTTGCAACGCAGTCAGTTTATTTTTGGCATCAGCAATCATTTCTTCCGATGCGTATGGCCAACCGGCTTCTCTTAAATCAAACCAAACTTTGTTTGCGTCTTTAATTTGTTTTTCAAGCGTGGCCGCAGGGGTCTGCGCTACTACTTCCCCGGGTTCAGGTGCAGCAGCTTCTGGAGAAAAAACTCCGTTACGACGTGCACGGCTGTCTGCTTCATCCATGAGTGCACGCGCATTTTCAACCGCTTGCTCAGCAGCGGCAAGGGCTTCGGCATCAGCCTCTTTAAACGCTTCAGCAGTTTCAGGAAAAGCTTCCATCTTAGAACGCATATCACGCCATGCTTGACGCTTGGTTTCAACGCGTTTTATTTTTTCTTTAAGCGTGGCAACTTCTATTTTGTACGGTGAGTCTTCTGGAAGCTTGGCAAAATTGGCAGATTTTTCTAATTTAGTTGCGGCATTTTCATAATGAAAACGCAACGCGTCATAGTACGCTTCCATGTTGACAGAAGCTGGTGCCATTTTGCGCAACTTAGCATACGCCTCCTGTGCGGCAACGTAGTCTGTTCGTGCGCCTTGTAACTCTTCAAGGGTGATCGGTGTGGGCGCTTGAACATCGCGCAGTTGTTTACGCAATTTAGAAATTTTGCCTGATTTGGCTGAACCCAAGTACTGTTCAGGTGTGTCAAAGATAACGCCCATTTCTGGCGCTTTCTCAAACATGTCGGCTGTTTCAAAGTCAACGCCGCCCGGCACGCCGTACATACCCAGTTCTTTAAGCCGAGCATTGTTCTTGGTGTACTCCGCTTCAAACTGGTTGAGCTGTTTGTTTAACTCGCCCATGCGGCGCGTTTGCGCAGCATCCAACGCACGTTTAACTGGTGGGCGTTCACCAACTTTGATTTCTTTAGCTGGCTCTGGGCGAATGCCGGTTGTTATTTCTTCCAGCTCTGCTTTTGCATCATTGATGGCACGCGCCAACCGTTGATTGGCTTTCTCCAAGTCTTGGCCTTCTTGGGCTTTGGCTTGTTCGGTTTCAGCTGGCTCAGCGGCGGGAAGAACTGCTTTACCTTCTTGGTCTGCCATCAATTTGTTGTAGCTGTTTCTCAAAGCCTCAACACGGTTTTCTAATTCTTCACGGCGCTTAGTTGTGCCGTGCTTGCCTTTGATAGCAGCAATTTCTTTTTTGGCTTCTGAAATGCGACGCAGCAATTCTTGGGCGTAATTGATTGGGTGTTGTTCAACACGTTTGATCTCTTGACCTTCGCGCTTAAATTTAATTTTGCCTTCAGCCGTTGTCTCAATACTTTCTTTGGGCGACAAACTATCAATGATTTTGTTAAGTTCTTCAAAGATAACTTCTTCAGCACGAGCAGGCGCGGCAAACGGGCGTTCTCTTAAAGAACGAACGTCCCTGTCAAAAGTTGTGTACTCGACATGTTTTTCTTTGACTTCTTGCAAAGTCTTGACCAATGCTTCGGTAACACCCGAGTCTTGTTTGGCCAAATCCAACAAAGGTTTTTCAACCTCTTTAAATTTACGCATTGCCGCTTCGCGTGCGGCATATTGGCGTTGTTGTTCTTCAGTGCCTTTGGGATTGCCTTCAGGCATTGCTTTGTATGCGGCTTCGTACGGATCAATAAACTTTTTAAGCCGCACCATACGCGAACGCAAATCAACTAAGCGGTTTGTCAGCTGATCTATGCGTTTGCTGTATTTTTTAAACGCAAAAAGATTTTTACCTTTAATTTCGTTCCAAAGGCCTTTCCATTTTAAAGCGCCATCTGGATAAAATTCTTTTTCAAATTTTTTAGACACACCAACATTTGGTTTGACTATGCGCCCTGTAACTTTTTCAGTTTCCGTAGTTTTGCCCGCCATGCTGCGGGTAACTAATTCACTGACAAGTTTTTGCAAATCAGTGCGTGCTTGTTCAATTTGATCGGTACGAAGTTGGTTAACGCCTTGGGCAGCACGACGGTGTGCCGCAGTTCTAAGAGCAGCTTCAATATATTTTTGACCAAGTTCTTCAGCAGTACGCCTGTCCAGAGGATGCGGTTCTATGCCTTCTTGATTGACTTGGCGGTTGATATCTTCCAACCTTGTAAGCAAGTCGTTGTAGTAAGTTTTTTGCAATGCTTCTTGGCGACGCGCTTCGATGCTGTGGCGTTGGGCATCAACTTTTGTTGTATCTCCAGATACAGTCAGTTTGCTGATTAGTTGATCGGCATCTTGCAAATACTTGTCTTGGGCTTCTTGTTTGGCTTTCTTTTCTTCTTTTGTGCCTTCTGGCATGTTTTGCCACTCATTGAATTTTGCGTAACCCAATGAACCCAACACCCTGAACTTATCTTCAACCGTCATGTTTTGCAACGGTTCTAGTTTTGCCAAGCCCTTGTCTTCTGTTGGTATTTTTGCTTGAACAATATCTGCGCGTTGTTGAGTGCCTGTTTCACGAATATGTTGCAACAGACGGTTAACTTCTTCTGCCTGTACATCACGGCGAAGTTGTTCTAGTGTTTCTGGTTTTAATTTGCCATCAACGTCATACAAACTATCTTCTCTTTGGTGCTTTGCAGCAAACGCATCACGTTCTGTTTTAAGCTGCTCCATCTTCTGGCGAAGAATTGTTTCTGCGGCATTTACGTGTTTTGTGTTTGTTAAATCAAGATTGGCATTACCAAGTCCTGCCAAACCTAATGTTTTACGCACGCCAGCGTTCACCATGCCGCTATCAATTGCGTTTGTAACATCTTGGCTAATTTGTTTACGCAATGAAGCCAAGTACTGTTCTGGGTACAGCGTCATGCTCTTGGCAAGATCGCGCTCATCTAAATCGCGTTGGTACTCTTCTTCTTGCTGAAGCATCAGTTCGTCTGCGGACGGTTTTGCTTTAATTTTTTCTAAACGCTCACGGCTTGCAGCAGTACCGCGCTCACCTTGATATGTGCTTTCAAGGTCTTCCAATTCCGCTTTTTCTTGTTTTGTTTCGTACCCCGGAGCAAACAAGTCCATTTGCTCTTTGGGCACAGCTTCAATGCTTGTGGCAGGTGCTACTTTGCTGCGCACCCTGTCGCGCATAGCAAAATTCTTTTGATTCCACGCGTGTAGTTGTTCTGCGTACTTGGCAGCTTCTTCAAATTTTCCTTCTTCTTCCGCTTTTTTGCGTTTGGCATCTGTTACATCAGGATCAAATTCTGGGCCAACCAGTTTGTCAACTTGTTTGTACAAGTTTTTGGTTGTTTCATTGTTTTTTGACAGTTCGCCAAGTTGGCGATTAAGTATTGCCACCCTATCCATTTGGTTGGCTTGTGCTGCTGCATCGCGTTGTGCTGTCAGCAATGGAAGCACACGGCTTTGTTCTTCTAAATCTTGTGTTAGTTTTTGTTTTGTGGTGGTAAGAATTTCGTTAGCATCCAACCCTTGTAAGCTTTCAGCAGGGATGTCAGCTTTTGTAGCCAGTGCAAACGCATTTTTTTGTAACTGGTTTTGCGGCAGCAGTGAGTACTCACCCTGAACAGTCTCGTCACCCATTGCGGTAAGCAAGTCACCTTGGGGTTTTTCTGCTGCGGCTTTATTTGCGGCGGCTTGTTTACGTGCCTCTTGTTCGGCTTCGTATTCAGTTTTGCTTTTTTCAAGGTCGCTTTTGAGCAACACCGTTTCGGCTTTGCGTTTTTCTCCTCCCCGCTCAACAAACCTACCAGCAGGAGCAAGAGCGCCACCAAGAATTGCTCCGCCAACAAAACTGTCAAAGTATTCTTGTCTAGCTTGGGGGTCTGTAATATTTAACCCGGCCTGTGCACGCTCTAATACTTGTTGAGCAGATTCTGTCAACCCTTCCACACCCATTGTTTTGCCGGTAGCTTTGGTGTAGTCAACAGCTTTTTGTTTTAAGGTTTGCGTAAGCAGTGCTTGCGCTTCTGCTTCGGTCAACTCTTTACCGGCTGCACCTAGAATTTTTCTAATACCCGGAATAAACCGCAAACCAATAACATCCAACGCTGCTTGTGGGATGGCGGCTGCAACCGCTTGTGTGCCGCTGGCTTCTTCTAGGGATTTACCCTCATTAACCTGACGACCCAAGTTAGTGCCAACAAACTGAGCGGCGGAGGGAATGCCAGCGGCGGCGGCTCCTGCAACAAGCCCAGAAGGCGCTAACGCTGCTCCAGCTAAAGGAGCCACCATATATGGCAAAGATGTACCGGCCAGTTCTTTAAATTTTGTCCAAGGCGCTTCTGCAAAGCTTTCTTCTGTCGGTTTAAATATTTTTCTGGCTTCTACTTGTTGTTGTTTATAGTATTTTTCGGCAGCAGGCAATTCCATAATGCCAGCTTTACCCGCAGTAAGTGCGGCTTGACCTTTCATTTCCTCAAACGTGCCCCGCATGGCGGGGAAGAAACCCGTTTCAGGTTTGGCTTCTTGTGTCGGTGCTTTGGGGAAAGAGTTGGGGAAGTCGCGCTGAGCACGCGCCCATGTTTGTTCCGGCGTTTCACCCTCTCGAATCGTTACCGAGTTGCCGTCGGGCAGTGTGAGGTATTTAGCCATTTACCAATCTTA
>Ga0208644_1002071_pt1 | contig 16207 bp, 22 predicted proteins | sample VirMetDEL_Nov_18_FD_184517 | JGI IMG/M metagenome (GOLD analysis project Ga0208644, IMG submission 184517) | Aqueous microbial communities from the Delaware River and Bay under freshwater to marine salinity gradient to study organic matter... | ecosystem: Environmental > Aquatic > Marine >... | reverse complement strand
TTTTGTTGATATGGTAGAGCAAGGCATTGTGGACCCAGCCAAGGTAACACGCAGTGCTATTGAGAATGCCGTGAGTGTCGCAACGACAATTTTAAGTACAGATGCAATCATATATAATCTAAGAGATGCGAGCGGTAAATAACTACATCATCATTAGTGAGCCCGTGGAGGAGAAGAAAACCTCCACAGGACTCATTTTAACGGCCAATGAAGGCGAGGAAATGCGTTACGGCAAGGGTGAGGTCGTAGAGACGGGAGATAAGGTCTCTACGGTCAAAAAAGGAGACATAATATACTTTGATAAGCGTCAGGGCCATCAAGTGCGTTTAGAGGGCGTGCTATATGGCATCATTCGTGAGCCAGACGTAGTTGTCATAATGTAGTATCTTTGTGGGCGTGAGTGTTGATCGCCTAAAACGAGACTTTCTTTCTGCTGCGCAGAAGTATAAAAAGCTTTTTAAGGAGAATGCAAATCCAGATGACCTTGACTCGTTCAAGAGGTTAATGGATGTGTATATTCATCTTGATGATATTGCTGACGATGAAATACAAGACTTACAATCTGTAACTGATGAAGGCAATGTTACAACCAACACAATAGATACAGCAGGTACAACTTCTGACTACTTTCTTCTAGATACGGGTGCTACTACAACTCCAGAGCAAGGTATGCTATTTTGGGATGCAGACAGACAGACGGCTGGTTTGCAGATGAATGGTGTAGAGGCTAGACTAGGTCAAGATAACTTCTGGTACGTTAAAAACCAATCGGGCTCAGATATACTCAAGGGAACAGTTGTAATGGCTGTAGGTGCATTAGGTTCATCTAGCAGAATACTAGTTGCTCCTATGGTAGCAGATGGTTCTGTAGAGGAGCAGTACTTATTGGGTATTACGGCAGAGGACATTCTCAACGGTGAGGATGGCTTTGTAATGAACATAGGTAAGATTAGGGGTATTGATACTACTCAGTATGGCACACAAGCAGGTCAAGTATTATACTGCGATCCTTCTGTGCCTGGGGGTCTCACAATCACACAACCTGACGCACCTAACTTAGATATTCCTATTGCCTTTACGGTAGACTATAAGAGTAACGGTACACTAGCGATAAGGGTAAACCCAGGCTATCACATAGGTGAGCTGCACGATGTGTATAGCAATAGCCCATCTAATAACGATATACTACTCTACAACTCAACTAACTCAAGGTGGGAGAACACACCATTAGCGAGTGCTGTGCCAACACCCACACTAGACGAGGTAACGACTGCTGGTGATACGACTAGTAATAGTGTTAACACAGGATTATTAACTACATCTGTAACTGCTCCTAACAATACAAGTACAACAACGTCTTTGAAGGTAAAAGTCAATAGGGCTAATGTTGCAAACGGGGCTACAAACAGGCTTTTATTTCAAGATTATGTAAGAGGCCCTAGTTCTGCAAGCATATTAGGTGATGTAGGTTCATTAGATTTTTTTAGATTAGTATCTGCATCGAACACTAGGGGAAGGTTTGATGTAAATATTAAACAAGAATCACCAGGAGATACACAAGTAAGGGTTTTTTCTGTAAACTACGATGGAACAACTTACTTGAATATTAATGGAGGAAACACTCTCATCGGCACAACCACAGATGCTGGGTATAAGTTGGATGTTAATGGTACTGCAATTGTAAGAGACTATACTCAAATTGTCAATTCTAATAGTTGGACGAGTAGTTCCGATGCATTTACTTTGGTATTACCGAATACTCCTAATGCCCAAAACAATGGGCACTCTTTTAAAATAAGAAGAAACGCAACGGTCAAATTATCAGATAGATACCCCGAAACTCTTAATGTTGGTTTTCATGTAAATTATTTTAACACTTCATTAAATGCCTACTTTGGTAGAAATTATTCTAACTTAGCAAGTACAGGATTGGGAGCGGTTCGTAATAGTACAGGTACTCATGATTTTAGTGGTTCTATTCCTTCAGGTATTTCCACAGGAGGCGAAGTTACAAATAATAATGTAGGTACGGGTTTGTGCGTAATAGAGAGGTATGTCAAAGAAAATTACACGGCGGCTACGGCTGCTACTACCTATGGAGTTTACTCTATAAGCACAACAAGTTCTTTAAGTATAAACGGAGCCTATAAAAGATGGGTTGGAGGATACTTTTCCGCTCGACCTAATTATTCAACCAATAATGATAATGCAGTTTCCATTGGTGTTTGGGGTGATGCTCAAGGTGGAGAGTTTAATTATGCTGGTTTATTTACTGGAGGAAATGTAGGAATAGGTATTACAAATCCATCTTATTTACTACATGTTAATGGTACGGTCTCAGCTCAACTGACCAACGCAACCCAAACAGACCAAGTATACTACGATAGTACAACTGGCGAGTTGACCTATGGTGCTTTGCCCGTAGTGGCTACACCTACTTTAGACGAGGTTACTACTGCTGGAAGTAATAGTACTAATAATATAAGTATTACTAAAGCTTTCCCGGCTCTCTTCTTAGATCATGTTGGAACTGGAACTCAGTATTCTGGTGCTACGATTGTTTTAAAGAACAACTTAATAGCATCTACTCCTGCTGATACTGTAATGGGCACTATTGCTTTTACAGATTCGGGAGGAAGCAGTAAGGCATCAATTGTATTTAGTAAAGGTACAAATGATGCAAACATTGATCTTAAGGCTAACCGTTTTGCAACAGTTGACCTAAGAGTTGCTACTAGTGGAAATACTCTCATTGGCACAACCACAGACGCTGGGTATAAGTTAGATGTTAATGGGACGGTAAGGTCTGTTAAGAACAAGATTGACATTACGCCAACTACAGACACAATAGCGTTAGACATTAGAGGAACGGGTACTCCAAACGATTTCTTTACCGTCTCTAATGCAACGGGTGGTGCTAACGATGTATTCTTGCCTATATTCTTTTACAAAGCGGCAACATACGGATACAACGGAGGAACAAACAGATATCCTAGTGGTGTTTATGGTGGTGGATTTATAGCTGCTGTAGATGATTCTTCTTATCCTAGCTCTGCTGGTGCTGGTGCTGCAATGCACTTTAATTCTAGAGCTTATGCTAACAATGGGCCACTTAGTAATAGATATTTATTCAGTTGGGGGTCATGGCTGACTACACACATGGCTATGACAGCTGGTGGTAACTTACTAATTGGAACTACTACAGATAGTGGTGAAAAGCTACAAATAAATGGTAACGCAGACATAAGCGGAGATATTTATGCAGACGGAGACGTAGGTATTGGGAATGACGCTCCAGCTTACAAACTTGACGTAAGTGGAGACATTAATGCAGACGGAGACTTCTATCAAAACGGAGTGCAAGGTGCTACTGGAACTGTAAACCTAGCGCTATCAGGTGGTGGTAGTGTGACCTTGGAGATAAATGGAGGTATAATAACCAGTATAGTATAAAATAAGTATATTTGTAATATGATTCAAATCCAAGATGTTACGGTCCCAACTAAGGGTGTTGGTAAGTACTTAAACGTAAGAGTATTGAACTTTGACTTAGAGCCTACTAACGGTATTACTTTGTACTGGGCTATTCATGCTGAAACTACAATTACAGACGATGACGGCGTTGAGACTACATCCCCTGGTGCGACATTGTTAGACGGTAATTTGTCTATGCCACAAGCAACCTATGATCAGTGGGGTACAGACGATTCTTACGTGACTGACTGGGCATTAACAGAACTTAATTTAACTAAAGCATAATGAAAGTAAATTTAAACAAGAGTGTTGTCGGACTAGACGGTAAGGAGATTCCAGAAACTAATTTAGGTAAGGTAGTAGCGCAAGTAATTGCTCAAGACAATAAGGGTGATGCTGTAAAAAAGTGGTACTGGGCAACTAAGTTGTACGGTGGAGAAGAAATCGACTTAAGTCCAGAGGACGAGAACGAGTTCAAAGAAATGATTAAAAACAATGAGGCCTTGACTGTGATGGCTAAGGCTCAAGTATTATCAGAGTTATGAAGAAGTTTATAAATAATATGTTCTGCAACAAGAGCGGTGAGGTTTCTCACAAGCGCATCTTGGGAACGATAGGTTTTTTAGCGTTAGTAGCCACTATGGTTGCTAACTCTTTTTATCACAAAGACATTGCTCCAAGTCCCGAGTTGGTATCGGCAGTTGAGTACTTAGTGATATCTACTATATTCGGAACGGTAATCGAGAAGTTCGCAAACAAAGAATAATTATGGCAAACAAGAGCAAAATGAAGTGTAACGTGGTGCGTCCTAGTGATCGTGCCGGAAAGAAGAAGATGGTTAAGGCTTGTGCTAACGGCAAAGAAAAGCTAATCCACTTCGGCGCAAAGGGGTACGGCCACAACTATAGTGCGGCTGCACGTAAAAGCTTCAAGGCTCGCCACAAATGCGGAAGTGCAACAAATAAATTAACCGCTCGCTACTGGGCTTGCAAGCATTTGTGGGCTGGTAAGGGCGGTTCTACTAAGAGTAGTCCTAAAGGCAGAAAGGGAAAATACTAATGGCAACTAAGGGAAGAACAAAAAAAAGTAACAAGATATGTCCGGCAGGAATCGCTTGGGCTAAGCGTACGTTCGATACATACCCTAGTGCATATGCTAACATGGCTGCTTCAAAATATTGCAAGGACCCTAACTACGCTAAAGGCAAAAAGAAGAAGTAATGGGAGCGTTAAAGAAATGGCGTCAAGAGAAGTGGGTCCGTATTGGCACAGACGGTTCTATTAAGGGTGAGTGCGGTACGAGTAAGAATAAAAAGAATCCAGATCGTTGTTTGCCGTATGCAAAGGCTATTAGCATGAGCAAGGCTGAGAGGGCTGCTACTGCTAAGAAAAAGAAACGTGAGGGCGCTAAAGGTAAGAAGGTTGTTTCTAATACTAAAGCTGGAAAAGTAACTAAAAATTATACAAAGCGATGAAAAGTAAAGGACTAGGTGATTCAGTAGAAAAAGTAATGAAGGCTACGGGCATCAAGAAGATGGCTGAGAAGTATACCGAAAAGACGGGAAAGGACTGCGGATGCGGTAAAAGAAAAGACAAACTAAACGATTTATTCCCGTATGGCAAAAGGAATTAATGTTGGCGCTTATGCCAAGAAAGCTAAGAAAAAGTGCAAGGGTGTTCACTCTAAGAACAACAAGCCAGCAAAGAAATATAGGGGCCAAGGTAGAAAAAGATAATTCCTTATCTTTGTACCATGGCTTATCAAAAATTACAAACAGGGAGAGCTGCTGCTGTTACTCCTTCTGACACGGTCAACATTGCTGCTGTAACGGGTGGTAATAATAATGGCTGTGTTTTATACGTTGGAGGTGCTGGTAATGTAAAGGTCTTAACCGTTGGTGGAGACGAGGTTACATTCACTGGTGTTCAAGCTGGCACGTTCATGCCCGTACAGGTTTTAAGAGTATTTGCAACAGGAACAACTGCTACTAGCATTGTAGCTCTTTGGTAGTATGTATATCTCTATTGCAAATAGCATAGGGTCTTCTTCTAATGCTGGAGGCTCACAAACGCCTTTTCAGTTTACCGTTGATACTACGATTGCGGGTAGTAGCGGTGTTGGAAACTTCGCTTTACCTTTAACCACCTCCACAGGATTAGACGCTGAGGTTGATTGGGGTGACGGTACAAGCGACAATATTACTGACCATACTGCACCTGAGGTAACGCATACTTATTCAAGTTCGGGAACGTACACCATTAAGATAACAGGTGATTTGTTAGGATGGCAGTTTAACAATGGTGGCGATAAGTTGAAAATGGGTGATGTTGAGAAGTGGGGTGCTTTGAATATCAGTGTAGATACAGGCTTTAGGGGTTGCACTAATTTAACTGCAACTGCTACCGATGCACCTTTAATTACAAGTACAAGTCTTAAAGAATACTTCAGAGATTGCTCAAATTTTAATTCCGAAATAGGAAATTGGGATGTTTCTAATGTAACAAATATGCAAAGTTTATTTTTTCGTGCAAATTTGTTTAATGGTGATATATCAAGTTGGGACACCTCTCAAGTAACTAATATGCAATCAACGTTCCGTTCATATGGCTCTTATGCATTTAATCAAGATATAAGTGGTTGGGATGTGTCAAACGTTCAAATTTTTAATAGTACTTTTAGTTATGCAGATTCATTTAATCAAGACATAAGCAATTGGGATACCTCAAGCGCATATGACATGTCTTATATGTTTCAAGGTGCAACATCATTTAACCAAGATATAGGAAGTTGGGATACGTCAAGTGTTACGAATATGACTTCTATGTTTAATGGTGCATCTTCATTTAACCAAGACATAGGTAATTGGGATACGTCAAGTGTTACAAATATTACACAAATGTTTCAAAGTGCAAGTTCATTTAATCAAGATATAGGCAATTGGAATACCTCAAGTGTTACAAATATGGGTCCTGTATTTTTCTTTGCATCAAGTTTTAACAATGGAGGTAGTTCAAGTATAAATAATTGGAATACTTCAAACGTTACGGGGAGTATGAATGAAATGTTTAGAGGAACTGCATTTAATCAACCAATAGGGAATTGGGATGTTTCAGGTATTACTAGTATGAGCAATATGTTTAATGGTGCATCTTCATTTAATCAAGATATAGGCTCTTGGAATACTTCAAGCGTTACTACTATGGAGGCTATGTTTAATAATGCAACATCATTCAATCAAGATATTGGTTCGTGGGATGTTTCAAGCGTTATTAATATGATAAGTATGTTTGCTAGTGCATCAGATTTCAATAATGGTGGAAGTTCAAACATTAACAATTGGAATGTTTCAAGCGTTGCGAATATGAGGGAAATGTTTAGAAGTGCAACATCATTCAATCAAAACATTGGTTCTTGGAATACTATAAGTAATACTAGTATGTCTAAAATGTTTAGTAATGCATCTTCGTTTAACCAAGACATAGGAAGTTGGAATACGTCAAGTGTTACAAATATGTTTCAGACTTTTGTTAATGCTTCTTCGTTTGATAATGGAGGAAGTTCAAATATTGACAATTGGAATGTTTCAAATGTCACGAGTATGGGTGAGATGTTTAGAAGTACACCATTTAACCAATATATAGGTAGTTGGGATGTTTCAAACGTTACATCTTTTTCTGAAATGTTTAGTGGTAATACTTCGTTTAATCAAGACATTGGTTCTTGGAATACTATAAGCGTGACGAATATGGGTAGGATGTTTAATGGAGCAACCTCATTTAACCAAGATATAGGTTCTTGGAATACTTCAAACGTGATATATATATCAAATATGTTTTATGGTGCCTCATCATTCAACAATGGTGGGACTTCAACCATTAATAATTGGAACACTTCAAACGTCACGACTATGAGTGGTACGTTTAGAAACGCATTTTTATTTAATCAAGATATAAGTTCTTGGGATACCTCAAGTGTTACAAATATGAGTAGAATGTTTGAACGTGCTGAATCATTTAATCAAGATATCGGTTCTTGGAATACTTCAAGTGTTACTACTATGAGCGTAATGTTTGAAGATGCGTATGACTTTGACCAAGACATATCAAGTTGGGATATAAACCAAGTTTCTAATTTTAGCTCATTTTTGAAGTCGGTTACGCTTTCAACCGCTAACTACGATGCATTATTAGTAGGATGGGAAGCACAAGCACCAACAAGTGGAATCAATATAAACTTTGGAGGTTCTCAATACACGGCAGGAGGAGCAGCAGAAGCAGCAAGAACTTCATTAATTAATACATACGGTTGGACAATAACAGATGGAGGATCAGTATAATGGAAACAACTTTTGAAATACACTACCCAAGCGAAAGAACCTACTGGATTTTTTGGACTAATAAAACCGATAACTTTGTTTATGGATGGACTGAACCAACGCAAGTAACTGATACTAATCAGCCAAACTATTGGACTACACTAAGTGAAGACGAGTGGGTTGCTAAATTAGAAACAGAGTTTAACACTAACCCTTTTCCTGAAGAGGATGAAGAAATTTAAAAAATATATATTATGGCTACTAGCACTACTAAACGAAGCGTCCAAAGGCTAAGAATAGTCGGCAAGAATCTTAAGGATATCTTGTTCTACAGCGACTCATACTTATTCGAGTTGTTCGTTGGCGCACTACATATGTTTATACTTCCTTTTGCTATCCTGGAGATAGGACTGCTATTGGACGTTCAGATATTGGGTCTTCTAATCGGAGGCTTTCAGTTGTATTCTGTTGGCATGAAGGATATGAAGTGCAGATACTACGCTTGTCTAGCTGCTTTTATTTTGGCAATGATTACGGTAGTACATTATGCACTAGTAGGAATGCTAGCCGGAAGCCAATTAGGATGGGCATTAGTAACCGTAATGGCATTTATAAATTTAGTTAGGACCTTCCAAGAGAAGTTACATCGTGGGTGAGTTATTAAGTAGATATAGCATGGACAATATAGCATCAGTAATTATAGCAGTAGTAGGTGTTCTCGGTGGGGCGGGAGCGTGGCAATACTACGCAAAGAAATTAGAGCTCAAGCATCAAAGCAATAAAGACCATAATAAGGATCAAAACTTGTTTAGGGATCAAATATTGACTGAGGTTGACAGATTGAAAGAGGATTTAGCTCAAGCTCAAGACAAGGTTTTGTCTTTGACCGCTGAGGTATCTACACTGAGAGAGCGTGTCAAGAACCTAGAAAAAGAAAACGATAGATTGAAGTCTAGATAATGGCAAGGAATACCATCAAGGGGGAAAATACTCGTAAGGGCTCAAATAAAGCCACTGGACGTGATTACTCTAAAGAGAAGGGGTATCAGTCCACTCCAGCAAGAAAACGCTACAGAGCAGCTCTAAATAAGGCTAATCGCAAAGCTGGTACCTATGGCAATGGAGACAAGAAGGATATGAGTCATGATGCTTGTGGTAATGTGAAGAAAGAAAGCCAATCTAAAAACAGAGCAAGGAACAGAGGAAAGAGAAAGTGCGGATGTAAAAAATGAGAGCACTAATACTCGCTATATTATTATCTAGCTGTTCGGCTACGTGGCACTTGAACAGGGCCGTAAAGAAGGACCCTAATATACTGTTAGAGCAAGTTGTTAAGATAGACACCTTCGTCGTGAGGGATACGTTCAGTTATCACGACACATTCATTACAAAAGCTATTGATACCATTACTATTGACACGGGAAGTGTTCAAGTTCGTATCATAAGAGAGCACGACGTCATAAGAACTACCATTACTCAGAAGCCAGACACGGCGTTTATTACCATCGAGAAGCAACTACCTCCTAGGCTTGTATACAAGGAGCATTGGTTCCAGTGGTGGTACCTATTGATTATTTTCGCTATATTTGTGATTATAATCAAATTAAAATGAATAAATTAACAGATCAAGAATTAGAGACTCTACGTGAGTTAAATCAATCTATTGCGGAACTTAAGGGTGCTATCTCAGACTACGAGATAAAGAAACATTACGCCATGCAGCGCATAATGGGAGAAGCTTCTAAGCTTAACGCATTAAATGATGAGTTGGAGTCTAAGTACGGAAGAATTAACATTAATATAGAAACAGGTGAGTATACTGATCAGGAAGATAGCAGTGGGTCATGACTATAAGAACTCTATGAATTACTTGGTGGGTCAATCGGTGTTAGGCGATAACTACAAGATACAAGACATCACACAAGACTCAGACGGAGCGGTATCTATTTGGATACGTAACGAAGAAAAGGGAGAGATAATACGTTGGAAGAGGTTTAATTCTAATATGCCTATTTCTTTTGAGTTTAACATAGACTTTTAATGGAATCGACTTTCTTTTACTTGATAGAGCCCCTAAATGGGGATACTAGGTCTTATGTCACAAATGACGGATTAATTGTTGGTGCAAACCTTGAAGACCACAAGTCTACTCAAAGACTGGCTAAGGTTATTGGACTGCCTAGGGAAGGTGCTGAGCTTGAGTTGGGTGACACCATTGTGGTGCATCATAACACGTTTAGAGAGTACTACGACATGAAGGGACGGCTAAGAAAAAGTGCTAACTTTGTAAAAGATAACCTATACTTCGTTGAAAAAGAAAGAATCTATATGTACGTCCGAAATGGACAAGAAATGGTCTTTGGTCCTTATGCGTTTGTTAAACCAATCGACAGAGAAGAAGAAGGCTTCCAGTTTTCGACGAGAGCTGAAAAAGAGCTTATCGGTGAGGTGGCACTTGTCAATGATAGGTACTCCGAACAAGAACAGGTCTTCGAGGGCGATATCATAACCTTCAGCAAGGACAGCGAATACGAGTTTAAAATAAACGGAGAGCGATTCTATCGTGTCCCTACTAAGAACATAGTTGCTGTATTATGAGTAAGAAGACTAGAGAAGATATTATAAAGGCTGGGGAGATAGCTGTAAAAGAATTGATTAGGGTTGCAAAAGAAGAGATTATTACGGGCGATCCAGAGCACGAGTTAGCAGCGGACAGATTGAAAAATGCAGCGGCAACTAAAAAGCTTGCAGTGTTTGATGCGTTTGATATTCTTAATAGGATAGAAGAAGAGCGTAACGTTCTTGACAATGTTGTAGTAGACAAGAAAGATGACTCCAAGAAAGGATTTGCGGAGAAGTTTAGTAAATGAAGAAGTACGCCCTATATCATATCGACGATAAGAAAATTCCCAAAGATGTCATCAAGAAGAAAAACAAGGAGAAGTCATGGGAATATGGCTATGACGAAGAATACGATGTTGTCGTTATATCAAAGGACGGAACAATTGGCCAGGTATATGATATCAATTCTCTTAAGGTAGCGCTACCGTCTGCTCCATCGGAAGTTGACGATAGAGGTAATAAGTGGTCTCCTGTTGATTATCCTAGGGAGCTTCAAAGAATCAAGAGCATATTTGACTGGAACAGAAAGCCAAAGGAGTTTCAGTCTAAGTGGGTTAGTTTTATAGAAAATGAGTTTGATCGTAGAGAGTACGGCTATTGGTTTGTTAATAACGGCGAGCCTTGTTATGTTACTGGTAGCCACTACATGTATCTTCAATGGACGAAAATAGACGTAGGTCTTCCAGACTTCCGTGAGTCCAACCGGATATTCTTTATTTATTACGAGGCATGTAAGGCAGATAAGAGGTGTTTTGGAATGGTCTATCTAAAGAACAGACGTTCTGGATTCTCTTTTATGAGTGCGGCTGAGATTGTAAACCAAGCGAGTATGTCTAAGGACGCTAGATTTGGAATACTATCTAAGACGGGTGATGACGCCAAAAAGTTGTTCACGGACAAGGTGGTTAATATATCCAATAACTATCCGTTCTTCTTCAAGCCCATACAAGATGGTATGGACCGACCGAAGACGGAACTTGCGTATCGTGTACCCGCATCAAAGATCACAAAGAAGAATATGTCCCGTGTAGACGACGAGGACGACATGGACGGACTGAACACCACTATTGACTGGAAAAATACGGCAGACAACAGCTATGACGGTGAGAAGCTTAGAATGCTGATACATGATGAGAGCGGTAAGTGGATGGTCCCAAATAAGATATTAAACAACTGGCGTGTAACTAAGACGTGTCTTAGGTTGGGTAGTAAGATTATTGGTAAGTGTATGATGGGTTCAACGTCCAATGCACTAGACAAGGGTGGAGCTCAGTTCAAGAGTTTGTTCGAGGACTCTAATCCGGGAGAAAGAAACGCTAACGGACAGACAAAGAGTGGTATGTATAATCTGTTTATTCCTATGGAGTGGAACTTCGAAGGGTACATAGACGAGTATGGCATGCCTGTGTTTCATACACCGAAGTCTCCCGTAATGGGCGTAGATGGAGAGAAGATAAAGATAGGCGTAATAGACTATTGGGAGAACGAGGTAGAGTCATTGAAGTCTGACGCAGATGCGCTGAATGAGTTCTATCGTCAGTTTCCTAGAACGGAGTCTCATGCGTTCAGAGACGAGAGCAAGGCGAGTATATTTAACCTTACTAAAATATACCAACAGATAGACTATAATCAATCGCTAATGCGCGATAGAGTGTTGACACGTGGGTACTTTCACTGGAAAGATGGCAAGAAAGACAGCACAGTTGTGTGGACTCCTGACAACAAGGGACGATTCTTGATAAGTTGGTTTCCTCCCGCGCAGATGCAGAATAACGTAATAAAGAGGGGCGATAAGTTCTACCCTGGTAATGAGCACATTGGAAGCTTTGGTTGTGACTCGTATGATATATCGGGTGTAGTTGGCGGTGGCGGATCGAACGGTGCGCTTCACGGCATGACTAAGTTCAATATGGACGATGCTCCAAGTAACTTCTTTTTCTTACAGTATGTAGCAAGGCCTCAAACGGCGGAGATGTTCTTTGAGGATGTGTTGATGGCGTGCTGCTTTTATGGCATGCCAGTGCTTGCGGAGAATAACAAGCCAAGGCTGCTGTATCACTTGAAGAATAGAGGGTATAGGGCGTTTTCTATGAACAGGCCAGACAAGGAGAAACATAAACTGTCAAAGACAGAGAAGGAATTGGGTGGTATACCAAACAGTAGTGAAGACGTTAAGCAGTCTCACGCATCTGCAATTGAGACATACGTAGAAAAGAATGTCGGCATAGACCTTGAGGGTACATACAGGGACTCTGACGAGATGGGGAATATGTACTTTACCAGGACGCTTGAAGACTGGGCTAGGTTTGACATTAATAATCGTACAAAGTTTGACGCTACAATCAGCAGTGGGCTTGCAATTATGGCAAATCAGAAGCACCTGTATATACAGCCAAAGACACAGTCAAAAATAAGTATTAAATTTGCAAAGTACGACAATAAAGGCAACACAAGCCAAATAATACGATAAATGGATAAAGAAACACTGGTACCATACGTTACCTTCCCAAACAATACTGCCACGGAAGAAGAGAAAGCCTCGATGGAGTATGGTCTAAAAGTGGGCCAGTCTATCCAATACGAGTGGTTTAAACGCTCATCAAATAGCTGTAGATTTTACGATCAGTGGATTGAGTACAATAGACTTAGGCTGTACGCTAGAGGCGAGCAGTCGATAGGCAAGTACAAGAACGAGTTAGCTGTTGATGGTGACTTATCGTACCTTAATTTGAATTGGGAGCCAGTACCAATCATACCAAAGTTTGTTGATATTGTTGTTAATGGAATGTCTAACAGGCTGTATGACGTAAAGGCTCAAGCACAAGACAGACTATCTTCCAAGAAGAGACAAGACTATAGAAGAATGGTTGAGGCTGACATGTTAGCCAAAGACCTATTGACCCAAGTAAAAGATGACTTTGGGGTAGATGCGTTTAACGTAAGTCCAGATGATTTACCAGAGAACAATGACGAGTTGAATCTGTTCATGCAGATTAACTACAAGCCAGGTATTGAGGTTGCTGAAGAGCAAGCTATTAGGACTATACTTAATAATAATCATTACGAAGATATAAAGAGACGCATCGACTATGACCTTACTGTACTTGGTATTGGTATGGCTAAGCACACCTTCAATCCGAATGGAGGTGTCAAGATTGACTATGTTGATCCTGCGAACGTTGTTTATTCATACACCGACTATCCTACGTTTGATGATTGTTTCTACTTTGGTGAGATTAAAAGAGTCCACATATCCGAGGTTAAAAGAATGTATCCATACCTTACTGATGAGGATATCGAAGAGATTTCAAACTATTCTTATACTTGGTATCAGGATTACGGTGCTATGCGTCCATATACCGATAGTGTCTTCGACAAGGAGATTGTCAATCTTTTATACTTCAATTACAAGACTGATAAAAAGTTTGTATACAAGAAGAAGTACTTGGATAATGGAGGAGAGAGGGTTATTCGTAAGGACGAGAGCTTTAATCCACCGGAAGACGAAGAGGCAAGGTTTGAGAGAGTAGAAAAAACCATTGAGGTTTGGTACAAGGGCGTTATGGTCCTAGGTACGCAGAAGTTGTTGGAGTGGGATATGATGAAGAACATGGTACGTCCTAAGTCTTCTTCTCACGTTGCGCTTCCAGAATATGTTGCTGTTGCACCTAGAATGTATCGTGGTGTAATTGAGTCATTGGTTCGCCGTATGGTTGGATTTGCTGACTTGATTCAGTTAACTCACTTAAAGCTACAGCAAGTGATTGCTCGTATGGTTCCAGACGGTGTGTATATCGACGCTGACGGATTAAACGAGGTTGACTTGGGTAATGGCTCTAACTACAACCCAGAGGAGGCATTAAAGATGTACTTCCAAACGGGTTCTGTAATTGGACGTAGCTATACACAAGACGGAGAGTTTAACAATGCTAGGGTTCCTATACAAGAGCTAAACAGTAGCGCTGGTCAAGGAAAAATTGCTAGCTTGGTTAATTCATACAACCACTACCTTAATATGATTCGTGACGTGACGGGTCTTAATGAAGCAAGAGATGGCTCTACGCCTGATCCGAATGCATTGGTAGGGGTACAGAAGCTAGCGGCTTTGAACTCTAACACGGCTACTAGACACGTACTTGAAGGTGGTTTGTTCGTTACAAGAAAATTAGCAGAAGCTATTTCATTGCGTATTTCCGATGTACTAGAGTACTCAGATACTAGAGAGCAGTTGATACATCAGATTGGTTCTCACAGCACTGACATATTAGATGATATTGCAGACCTTTACTTGCATGACTTTGGTGTGCATATTGAGGTTGCTCCAGACGAAGAGGAGAAGGCTCAGATGGAGGCTAACATACAAGTAGCCCTACAGAGAGACCAAATTACCTTAGAAGACGCTATCGACATTCGTGAGTTGAAGAACGTTAAGTTAGCTAACGAGTTGTTAAAAGTAAAGCGTAAGAACAAGGACAAGCAAGACCAAGAAAGAGAGATGCAGAAGATGGAGGCTCAGACGCAGTCTAATATGCAATCTGCTCAAGCGGCTGCACAGTCTAAGATGCAGCAGATACAAATGGAGGCTCAAGCTAAAATGCAGATTAAGAGAGCTGAGGCAGAGTACGATACCATGAAGTTACAGCAAGAGGCTGAGCTTAAGTTAGCGTTGATGGACAAGGAGTTTCAATATCAGATGGCGCTAGCTAACGTGAGTGGAGAGACTCAGAAAGAAATAGAAAAAGAGAAGGAGAAGGCCAAGGACAATCGCATTAGTTTGCAGAATACTCAGCAGTCTAAGCTTATCGAACAGAGAAAGAAGGACTTACCTCCAGTAAACTTTGAGTCTAACGAAGACAGTTTAGATGGATTCGACTTGGCTGAATTTGAACCTAGATAATTATTTATCGTATATTTGCGATGAAAATCAAATAAAATAAAATTATGAGTGAATTTAAAGTACGTGAAGTAAGTGCAGAAGAAGAGAAAAGCGTGCAAGAGGTAGAAGAGCAATTACTTAATGAACACGAAGAAAAACAACAAGAAGAAACTCAAGAGGTAGAGGCTACGGAGCAACCTCAAGAGGGGTCTGAGCAAGTAACGGAGCAACCAACTCTAGAACTTAGTGAAGAAGACGTTCTGTCATTTATTAAAAATAGGTACGATAGGCAAATTGATACCGTTGATCAGTTGTTTGAGGCAAAGGAGTCTGCGCCTGAACTTCCAGAAGACGTATCAGCATACCTAAAGTACAAACAAGAAACGGGTCGAGGATTTGAAGACTTTATTAAGATTAATAGAGACTTTGACAACGAAGACCCAAATAGGCTACTTCTTGAGTATTATAAGGAGACAAATCCTGGGTTGGACGATGAAGACATTCAGTTTGACATGGAGGATAAGTTTTCTTATGATGAGGAGCTTGATGAAGACAAAGACATCAAGAAAAAGAAGTTAGCCATGAAACGCGAACTTGCGAAAGCAAAGGACTACTTTGAAAAGCAGAAGGAACAATATAAGATACCACTTGAGTCAAGGGGTGTTGATATTCCAGAAGCTGATAAGGAGCAGTACGAAGCTTTTAAGAGTCAAGCCCAAAGAGCTAGTGAACTTGAACAAGAGCAGTCCAAGAGGTCTGAGTTCTACCGGAGTAAGACATCGGAGTTGTTTAGTGAGGATTTCAAAGGTTTTGAATTTCAAATTGGCGACGAGAAAGTGACTTACAAACCAGCAGAATCAAAGACATTATTGGAAAAGCAAACTGACATGAGTCCATTCTTCAACAGTTTTGTTGATGAT
>Ga0208644_1002068_pt1 | contig 16216 bp, 36 predicted proteins | sample VirMetDEL_Nov_18_FD_184517 | JGI IMG/M metagenome (GOLD analysis project Ga0208644, IMG submission 184517) | Aqueous microbial communities from the Delaware River and Bay under freshwater to marine salinity gradient to study organic matter... | ecosystem: Environmental > Aquatic > Marine >... | reverse complement strand
TGGCTTCTTTATAAAAAGACTGCCATGTTTCATTGGCTTTATCTAAATCTTGCTCTTGTAGTTTGGGGTCATCAAATTTTTCAAGAAATCTAGCTGCATATTTCATATGGTTTGCCATAAATACTGCTTCAAGAGGCAATAATTTATGAATCATAAATTTAATGACATCGTAACATTCTAAACCCAATCTAATATACCATCTTGGTTGTTTTACTTCTTCAATCATTTTTATACTCCTTAATTAAAGGTTCATCTCTAACATCAAAACATTCGCTTAATGTCTTTATAAAAACATAACTGTTAGGTGTAGCACTTTTAAACAGTTTACCCTTTTTACATTCATAATTATGTTTGTCTGTATTAATATTCACATACCCATAGTAACACATAGATAAAATAATTACGGTGTAAGTACCAATTGCGATTATACATCTCATACAAATCATGACCTCCAACTCATACATTCATCAATAAGAAAATACATACATACAAGGTATAATTTAGCCTTGATTAACTTTTTTAAGGAATTAACCATGTGGACTAAACCAACTGCTGCAGAAATGCGTTTCGGCTTTGAAGTTACAATGTATGTATGTAACAAGTAATTAGAAAAGATCCCCTTAAAAGGGGATCTGATCCTCCATTTGATCTACTGATATTACAGTTTCAGTAGCTTTTCTTTCACTAGCTTGTATCTGACCACTATAGAACTTTGTTCCATTTTTTGATTCACGAATCCAAGCAGATAGCCTAACTTCCGTACCATCTTCTAGTGTAGCATTACCTGTAAGATCAGGTCTTGCTTCAACGCCTTGCTTATCATTCTTAAAAAGAACGAATCTGTTTTTGTTATCGTATTGTTCTGCCATATTTATAGCTCCTTATATGATTAATAAAATCTTACTTTACTTTGCTTATTTCTTTTAAAATTATAAATATCTTCAATTAAGCATAAATATTGCTCAACTGTTGTGCAGTCTTGTAGCTTTACTGATTGAAAAGATAATTTATTTAAAAATTCAGCATGGTTGTAATCAGGATTTTCAAACAAATCAAGCATACAATAAACAAATGCTCTTCTTTTAAATCCATCATAGTATTTACTTACCATGTGTATTTTTTCTGCGTTTTTTATAGCTAAACTATAATCAACTATTTTAAAAGTTCCGTCTTTGAAATCATTTGATCCACCACCATGAAATCTTTTGCAATTTTTTAATAATGCAGTTGTTTCATTGTGTCCAAAACCATACTTATTTTTAAAATCTTTATAAGTAAGATAATCAGGCAGCCCTAATTTACAAAAACCTTCTAGATAAGAATCGGCTGTCCAATTTTTAGTATTGGTATTAAGACGATGAACATCTTGCAATTTCAAACCATCAATTTGAATGTATTTTATGGGTAAACCTAAATCCCATGCAGACAAAAAACGATGTTGTCCATCTATGATTTCTTTATGCTCATTAATAATAATAGGAACATCAATATATTTTTCTTCCATAGATTTTTTTAATCTATTTAGATGTAATTTATTGATAGTTCTATTACCATCTATAAACTTAAATTTACTGTAATCATTGGTTGTATAAACTTGATTCATAAATTTATAGCTCCTTTAGTTGTTTAATTTTATTCTCAACTTCCGTTAAGAACGCTTTTACTTTTTCCTCAAGCATTGGAATCCAATAATCATTATCACGAGGTTTTCTAATAACTATCATCTTGAGGTCATTAGGAAATGATGGATTGTAACTTACAAAATCCACATATTCCTTATCTTCACCACACGAGCTTAACTGCCACATGATTTGGTGAATATACTGTTGAGGAATTTTTTTCGTCAACAATATATCTGTATGTGCCTTTGGTTGAGGGCACTTAATCTCTATTAATCCATTACGATCACCGTAAATAATTCCATCTGGACTACATCCAGACATAGGAATTGTAGGATGATCTACAAAACCTACTTGGGTTACAGGACTAAATTTTTTTGCATAAACTTTTCTAGCTTCATCTTCTGTATCCATGCCATGCTGCATCGCAGGTGTAATGGGTATCTCATGAGGATTACCTGTTAATCTTTCGGCTATCAGTTGTAGCATATAACCTTCTGCCTTTGTTTTAGATCCCATAATGTTGGTAACACCTGATGCAGTTACCTTACCTAACCTTGCTTCATACCACGCTTGACTTCTTTGTTCCATTAACCTTCCTCCATATTTGTTATATGACAACTACTAGCGTTAGACGAGTAATCGTTTAGTTTTGATCTGTAAGATATGTTAGGCGTGTCTTCTGCCTTGCGTGTAATCTTACCCTTAATTTTAAAGTTCTTTAATATAGCTTCTTTATCGTAAAACATATTAGCTAAAGCACAATAATTAGGTTTTCTATAATAGGTATACCTTTGTGTTTTAGTTGATATTAAATACTCATGAGTTACTAGATACCTTAACATATTACCTACAGGCTTTGAGTGCATTTGCACCAATGCTGCAACTTCTGCCACATTCACATTTTGATCTGTAATGTTATCTAATATTAATTGCATAAATTCTTTTCGCTTGATTTTAGTACCATCTAATTTTTTAAACTCAAAATCTTCTTGTCGTTTATGATACATCAACCACCTTAACCTCCCATCTGTTTTTAATCTTACGCCAACCATGAACCTCAATACGCCAATTAGCTTTGCGTACTCTACCGATGTGTTCATTCTCGGCAATCTTCTTTACCCTAGCACTTATATTAGTGTAGCTAGTTGTCTGTACTGCTAGAACCTCACCGTCATCATTAATAGCCAATATATCTATGAAGCCAAAGAGATCTTGCCTTACCCTAGCAAATGGATTCCAATGCTCAACAATCGCTAGTGTTGTCCAACCATCTGTCTTTAGCTTTCGTAGTGTCAGTTGTGTCGGACTCATCTTTGCCATCTTTTTCCCTTAATTTTTTTGTTGTTTTAAAAATACGTTCCCATGCTTCTTGAACTTTATCATCTGATACTTTTGAAGGTCTACGCCCTGAACCTTTACTCATCACAATCTCTCCTTACTTTACACATATCATGTTCATCATAATATCTTATTGTGCCTCTACGCATATCTATATTTTTTATAATAATGTTTTCAGGTAAATAAATGTACTGTTGCAGCAAACATTTACTTGCTCTTTTGTCAGGATGGTATAAAGAAATATAAAGTTCTGCATGATGACAAGATTCAAAGTTACCTATGTATTTAAAATCATCTTCTATTGGATTGGTGCTTATTACCAATACAAAAGCATATTCAATCATAATTATTCCTCCACTCCAAATATTCAACCGAATTTTTCAAAACGCCTTAGTGGGTTTTTCCCAAATTGTCTGACAATGCGGCAAATTTGTCAAATTTCATATTTTCGTTTTATAAGTGTAGACCTTGTTAAGTTTGTCCCAATCTTTGGTTTTGAATACCCTTCCGTCATTTAACCTCACACGAAACTGTATATCACTACCAAATTCTTTTACAATTGTTTTTAAGACTGCTTTCATACCCTCGTTTTTCATGGCTTTTCCCTATAAGTTAATGTTGGTGAATCAAACCAAAACTTCAGTACCCCCTCAAAATCACCATGACGGTTCTTTTGAATGTGAACTTCTGCATCAGGTTTTTTATGCCACTTGTCCTTATCTTCATCTGATAACAGATCAGGATCAACTTTTTCTTTTTGTTTATTACGCCAAACAGTTACGAGTTGATCGCATTGGTTGATAAGGTTACTACTACCCATCACATCCATTTTGTTTGGTGGTTGATCCTCATCAAATGCCTTACGAGAATGAGCCACTAAATGGATATGACATTCTTGAGATTTGGCTAATGCACAAAGTGTATTTAAAAATTCTCTTTGCTTACCATAATCCTCAGAATCTATATCACTAATTTTCATGAGTGAATCTATAACAATATGCTTGGCTTTTAACTTGTCCGTAGCATAGATAATTGCATTGATTATGCGAGTGCTGCCGACTGCATTTTCAAAATCATAAATGAATAGTTTATCGTCTACCTCATCGCAGAACCGTAGGATGTCGTCACGAGTCGGTAGTGACTTCTTTACAAACTGCCGAACCCATCGTGCCAATTGCATTTTTGGTGACATCTCAGGACTGATCATTAGACATGGTTGATTCTCGTCTAGGATAAAGTGTAGCAAGACTTGATTCAAGAACATGGACTTACCATGACCGTTAAATCCACTCCAAGCCGTTACTTGCCTATCCTGAAACCTAAACGCCTTGTCTTGATGTAAGGGAAAGCCAAGAGCAGATCCTTGCATCATGCCACCACTTTCAAAGTAGTCTATGGTTTCCTCCATAAAGTCGTTAGGTTTTCTAATCGTTGTGTGCTCATCCAAGCCAACCTGACTAGCGTAATTATCTAGATCACTATCGTTAACCATGAGTCTTTTTAATCTTAACTTATCTAGTGCTTCTGCACCTTGCTCTATTTTAGACATAATTCGTAGGCTTCCTTAATTCGTTCAATTGCGAGGGCAAGTCTATCCATATCCTCTTCTGTTAGTTTTTTATCTTTGACCATATGGAGTCCACTTACTAATACTATGCCTAGTTCAAATCTTAATGCTTTTAAAATGTTTGAACTAAACGGATAAATAATTCTTTTGTCGTAATCTTTGTTGAGGTTATCAGGAAATAGATCATGTATGCCTATCCCTATAGCATCACAAATTTGCTCAACACTTGAGCCACCGAAATCTTTTAACAGTATCTTTTGATCATGAGTGAGTTTAATAGCAAGTGATGGATTGCTATCCCTCCTTGTAGGGGAGGAAGCGATCCACTCACCTTCCCCTACTTTTTTGACTTTTGTTAAACGACCTAAAAGGTCTTGGATTTGAATCATAGAAGTAGATCATCCCCTACGACTTTTGGATTGACAACCACTTCACCGTTATTCAGATCTGTAGTGTCAGTCTCATCAGGATCTACTTCACCACCACTCACTAGAAGCAAGCCTGAAATAGCATAACGCCTTGCATATGAACTCGCACTACCAAATTCTTGCGATGCATCACAACCCTTCTTACCAAAATGAACCCTAGCACTACCCTTACTAAATGCTAATGGACAACCATCCTCATAGTAAGTAGCCGTTGATTCACACACAATTCCAAACTCACCAAAGTCCTTAAACTCATCCGTCAATGTAATGACCACTTCAGGATGTTCTTTAAGTATTGGTTTTAGTTTATCCAAGATGGATTCTATGTTACGGAAAGACCAACCACTAAATGGATTCTTTCCATCTTTTTTAACTTCTAATTTATTTTGTATTTCACTCAATGCCTTCATCATCAATTTCCTTATTAGATATAAATAAAAAGCCACCACCGTTACCCTCTTCGTCTCGGCTAACTTCTAGTAGCACCTCGTTCTTGCCATTGGTCAATGTGAAGCGTGGAAAAGGTTTGCCACCTAAGTCATCCTCAACCATGCCATCAAAAGATTTAACTTTATAACCTTTTAATTGACCGTAATAATCTTGATAAAAATTTCTATCGTCATCCATGATTAATCCTCCGTAATTAAACTAATTTTAGAATCGTTTGGCACATCAACCCAACATGGCTTGTCGCTATAGATAAGTTTTTCGTTTGTGCCATCGTCAATAAATATATTCCAACCGTCCATTTCAATCCTAACGGTTTTGTCGTTTATTATTTTTACATCTAGAAAACTCATGATTTATCCTCCGTTTTTTGTTTAGTCCAAATAGACCAACACGCTTTAAAAATTTTTCTTAACTCTGATTTCGGAACATTGAAAACACATGACATGGCTTGAAAATCATTTGTGTCAAACTTTGGATCTTCACCTCGTGTCATTTTATGAACCACTCGTGTTTCCATAATGTGAATGATCCAATCTAGTTTTGCATTAGTAGTGTCTGATAAATTACCTATCTCTACAAATTTCATGATTTATCCTCCGTTACAAGTTACACAATATTCAACCCCAATACGGATACCATGCATGATGTGCATACCATCTTCCACAGTTTCCTTACTAGGACTTCCAATGCTAATTGTTTTTTTGACATAATGATCACCACGACAAATTTTAGATTTGCATTGATGACATTTATAATCTCTTCGTGCTTTAGTTAGTTTCATAATAACCTCCGTTAAAATAAAGCCGGTTCATAATTATCCCAATCAATAGGATCAGGAATTTTATACTTAACTTGATCTACATGCAATTCAGGTCTAGTTTCAATCCAAGCCTTTGCATCTCGTAAATGATGAAACTTTCTCACCATTCCAATATCATCTGAAACCATATAACATATTTTCCAAGCCATGATTACCTCCAATTTATATAATTGCCATTAATAGGTCTAATATAAACATCTACAAATACGGCATTGTTAAGTCCACCAATAACATTGCCACCATAACCGTAACCCTTATTGGTATCAATAGGCTTACGAGGTTTTACATCCACCCTAAAAAGTCTTCTATTAGCTTGTTTGTTTATAAAGCTAACACTTTCCCTAATCTTATTAAGAGTATCAACATGATCTTCGCTAAGCCTACATAACCTAGTCACAAAATTATTTGATGTACGTTTCATGGTTACCCCCTATTTTATTTTTTAATTTCATCTTCTTTAATTGTTTATAAGTTTCTAATTCTTTTTCTACAATCCATTTTTGATATTCTATAAGGTCTGCTTCAGATAAATCATTCATAGACATTACAGAGCGTTTTGGTTTCTCAAGTAAATGTAACCCTTGAGTTAAAATATCTTTTTTCATGATATATCCTCCCCAAAAATTTTACGGTGCAAAACTTTTAACTCCATTTTGTCCGTACCGGTGAAAGGCTTTTGGTCAGGATAGATGCCATTGTCTGCATCTTCCTGAGCCTTGTCGGTGTAGTAAGTGATGAGATGCTTTTTAGCTTCTCGGTTAGTCATAGGCTTGATCTTGTGATCAGAACCTATGATGTTGTCTAGATAATTTTCTAATGCTTTGCTAGGCATAATATTCCTCCTTATTAAAAATCAAAACTATATGAAATTTCTATATCATGATATGTGCAATATCCGATAACTCCATACATTTTGTCGGTCGGTGCAATATCATCACGAATATAAATTTTTGGTTTCATTTTGTTATCAAATTTTAAATGTAACCAATAACCGTCATCTACTCCCCATGATATAAAATATCCGTCATCAGAACTACAATCTAATTTTCCTGCTAATGTTGAAATGTTGGAAACTGTCCAAACAATATCAGTAATATCTTTGTTCATGATAAGTCCTCCAAAATAATTTCAGGTAAGTCATAAATTTGAGTTTTAGTTTTCCATCTTTTTCTAGATTTTTCATAAACCTCAATGTAACCTCTAGTATTAGATCCACGAACAAATCTAATTATTCTGAATGGTTGAGTCCATCCGTTACCAAATGCTCTAGTATAAGTTTTACTAATATCAATGCTCATTTTAATTACCTCCATCAGGTAGGTTACTGTAAAGTTCGTTAAAGTTTCTAGTGGCTAGGATAACGGCTAAAGATTCTAACCATCCGTCTGCCATGTAGTCTTCAATGAAGCGTTCATACCACGCTTCTTGGTTTGATTTAATATCTACATATTCCATTATGCATAAGCTCCTTGTTTAAGTTCATCGTTAGTACAGTAGTGATTCCAATGGATAAAGTTTTTATCTATCTTACTAGCTATTTCGTATAAAGCTAAAAGTTCAGTTTTACCTCTATTCCAAACTTGAAAGTCATCTGAATACTCATAGAACCAATCCATATTTTTAAGCCTAGTAGTGTAGTTATTAAAATAGATTGTCGATTGTATATTGTTTGCCATGATTATTTACCTCCGTTAATGTAAATTTGATCTTGGATTTGATTGTGTAGTGCTTCTGCATCACGCTTGGCACTCCAATCGTGGTACTCGTCACACTCTTTGATAGGATCAAAAATGTCTGAAGAAAATTCTGCAGCATCATTGTCATTCTGCATATCCTCACGCCATGCAGTTAGGATTGTTGCTAGTTCTGTTGTTGCGTCTAATGTAGCCATTTTTACCTCCGTTTAGTTAAATGTCTATATAGGTATTATAGGCTTTTCATATAAAAAAGCAACACCCATAATGAAAATAATTAAAAATAATTTAATACAGGTATCTAGAATGTGGAATCTACATGATAAAATCTAACCTTGTTTTACAGGCAATGTGAAAGCGAGAAAGATGCGAGGTTGACAACCCCCTCTAGGGTTGGCAACTTTGAGAGTTGAGAACGATTTCATCATTGCATGATCTGTAAGGCAATAAGTCTATACTTTAAAAGTATACAATTAATTAAGACCTAGATTGGTCTTTTTTTTTATTCGTAGGTACACTAGACCATGTTATCACTATCAAGATTAGAAGATATTCTTAAAGATTGGTCTCATTGGATGAGATCTCATTCACATAAGTTAGGCTATCCTAGCAAATCTATTGGATTGGTCTCTAGTGGTAATAATTCTTTTGAGGATATGATTGAGAGTTCCAACTCCAATAATGTAGATATTATTGATACGGCTATTGATGATTTGGATTCGCAGGAAAAAGCAGCCATCTACTATCGTTATCTTGGAAGTAAAAAACCAATAGCTTATGAGATGAAGTTAGAATTAGCCTTGAATCACTTGCTAAAGTTAGTTGAAAATAAAATACATTATTAAGTTTTAGGTATCTGGAATCTGGAAAAGTATCTGTATAATATAAACCTGTAGGAAAGTTGCGTCTGCAATATTCTTACCCTCCGTTAAGAGCCATTTCATCCTCCGAGAAGTGGCTCTTTTTTTTATAGATTGATTGGAAATAATTATGGCACAGTATATGACTCGTGAAGACATTAATAGAATATTAGGCATGACTGGATCTCAAATGACTGAAATGGAAGCTGCAAGGTTACAAAATCCTAATGTAAGTTATATGCAGTCTGAAAGAGCTAGACAATTAATGAATGACAAAATAAGAAGTATGACCGGATCTCAAATTTCAGATCGTGAAAGAGCACTTTTATCGGCACAAGCACAACCATCTAGAAATATTAATGGCTTACTTGGATCTCTCGCAGGATCTAGCATATCCGATAGAGAAGCACAAATGTTAAGAGATGGATTACCATCAGGAATGTATAATCAAGCACCGGTTGATAATTTTAGAATTTCACCTTACGGCAATGTAAGTGATGCAGAAATTCAAAGAGCATCTGAAATGTTTAAGTTAGGTCAAATGACTGATAAAGAAAATCAAATGTTCCAAGAAATGTTACCTGAGCAATTTGCAAGATCTCAAGACATGAAAAGAAATTATGATGTTTCTCAAGGTGGATTAAGTGGATCTTATGTAGATAAATTGCAAGAGAAATCTAAGATGATGCAATTGTTAAAAAATACAATTAATAAGTTTAGAGGATCATAGAGTTAGTTAACAAAAATTATTTTCAATCAAATATTTAACACACACAAAAAGGAATAAAATGGGATGTGGTTATAAGAAAAAAGGTAAAGGTGGAAGGGGTAAAAAATAATGGCAATGACTGAACAGAATTTAAATCAGTTTGCAGATTATCTTAACAACGCAAAGAAACCTAAAAAAGATAAAACTGAATCTAAAACCTTAGTGAAGATAGGTTTGAAAAAACTTAAGAGAAAATAATGGGTAAAGGACTTTACGCCAACATCAATGCTCGTAAGAAAAAAGGCATTAGTAGATCTAAGAGCAAGTCCACTATATCGGATAAAGATTACGCTAACATGAAGGCAGGATTTCCAAACTCTAAAAAGAATAAGAAAAAGAATAAGAGGAAGTAGTCATGGCAGATTACTTAACAGGCTTAGGCTTTCAAAATCTAGGTAAGAATATATGGGACTACTTAGAGGATCTGCAAGCACCTATAACTGCTTATACTAGAGGTGACATCGAGGAAGGTAATAAGAGAGTATCTCAGGCACTAGATGAGTATGGTCAATATGTGACTACGCCTGAAGGTGCTATAGAATTAGCTAGTCCACTCACTAAGGTAGGTGGGTTGATAGGTAAGACCATGTCTAGGGCAGAGGCAGAAGCATTAGGACTATGGCATCCAATTAGTGGTACAAAATTAAAGCAACCGTATGACACTATGACATCGAAGGTTGTGCCATTCGAGAATGAAAAAACAGTCCCTCTGATTAATCCTGAACGCCTCTATGGTGGTACAGGTATTGGTGCTAAAGGTGATCGATCAAACATAGGCTACCTAACAGAGATTAATAATAAGGTGCTACCTGAACCTGTGAAGTTAACAGGTGGTGGTAGATTCATGGACTACAACCCTGACATATGGGCAAGTGAAAAAGGTCGTGTCACTACCATAGCTAACAAAGCAAGAGAGATAACAGAGGAAGGGCGTGATCCTTACCTAATATATACAACAGCAGGACATGGTTCACTAGGGCATAACACGATGTTAAGTGATGCTCTATTTCAGGATATCAAGGCACAAGATATTCCTAAGAAATATATTAAAGAATTTGATGAATCCGTTCGTAAGACAAGACCTGAATGGAAAGGACTTAACCATCCTGCTGCAGAAGCACAGTTAATTAACAATACTGATCAAGCAGGTGCGTTAAGGCATGAGTTTACTAGGGTAAGCCAATTAAAAGAATTTCAGAATAAAGGCTTTCCTGATATTGCTCCTGTTAAAAAAGGTATCACAGACCCTAATTTGTTAGACCTACCTGACTTGTCTACAGGCTATCGTATAGGACAGATAGACCCAAATAAATTAATTATTACTAACCCTAGAGTTCCTCATCCAACCTACAATACAAACATAGGTGGATTACTCGTAGGTCAGACAGAAGTACCTATACCTTACGATAAGATGTTTCAAGATTTTTATAACGAAAGGCGTTTATTAGGTAAACCTATAAGTGTTGACCATAGGGCATTTGATCTTGGATTCCCTACACAAGAATTTAACCAACAATGGCTAGATAACATCATGCCTTATTATGAGGCTCAAACGGTCAATAGAAGCACAGAAGCATTTACACCTCCTAAGGGTTTAATAGATCAACAATACACAAGTGCTAAGACAAGTATTAACAAAGACAAGCTACCTGCCGTCTTTAACAAACTAGATTGGGACTCAGGTACTGTAAACCTAGATGTTGGTGGTGGTAAGTTTGATAATGCAACTGAGTTCTTAGCAGATAAGAATGTGAAAAATTTAGTGTATGATCCTTTTAATAGGACTGCCGAACATAATACAATGGTTTTAAATGAGGCTCGTAATACTGCCGATACTGCTACCATTAGTAATGTACTTAATGTTATTCCTGATGAAGCAAATCAAATTAAAACACTAGAGACTGCCTATAAACACATCAAACCTAATGGTAAAGTTTATATCACAGTCTACGAAGGTAACAAGTCAGGCGTAGGTAAAGTAACAGGTGCAGATCAATACCAACAAAATAAAAAATTACAAGACTATTTATCAACCGTTAAAAAAGTATTCCCTAATGTTAAAATAGAAAAGGGAATGATTATAGCTACTAAGGATTAATTATGTGGTCATGGCATTTTTTCGCAGGTTTACAATTTGGATTTGAATTTTATGAAGATAGCAAAATGGATGATAGCAAGAACACACATCATTTTAGTTACTTTATTATTGATCTTGGTTGTATACGCTTACAGCGTTGTGAAAAAACAGGTATAAACTAATGGCAAAATCAGTCAAGCTATCTGTAGGTCGTGGTGAAAAACTATCAACCAAGCGTGGTGCAGGACTGACTGCTAAAGGTAGAGCAAAATACAACCGAGCTACAGGTAGCAAACTTAAACCACCTGCACCTAACCCTAAAACTAAAAAAGATGCAGCAAGAAAAAAATCTTTCTGTGCTAGAATGGGTGGGGTTGTGAAAAAAAGTAAAAATGCAGAAAGAGCAAAAGCATCTATGCGTAGATGGAAGTGCTAGAGGACTCGCCTTGTACAGGCGTATGTCGTATGGAAGGAACAACTTGCATATCATGTCATAGAACTTATGACGATTTAGAACAATGGTTTTATATGTCTAGAGAAGCTAGGTTACAACGAATGGAACAAATAAGGAAAGATCATGGCAACAAGATTAAAAAAAAGACATCAAGATGAGGTAAGGACAAAAATCCAAGCATCACAACTGATCAATGTCTTACAAAATTGTGCTATTGGTGTAACAGAAGATCTGTCACCGGCAAGGCTAAAAGCTATTGAGATTTTACTTAAAAAATCATTACCTGACTTGTCATCAACAGAAATTGAGGGTAATGTAGATGCACCATTATCAATAAATGTTATTACAGGAATAGGACTCAACAAACCAAAAGATGAATAATCTTGCAGAACAGGACTTCCAAGAGGAAACTGTTGATATAGGTTACAGACCTAGAAAGCCACAAGAAATGATCCACGAAAGCGTGGATGGTAATCGTTTTACTGTGGTGGTAGCACATCGTAGGATGGGCAAAACCGTATCGGCTATAACACAATTAATCCATAGTGCATTAATGTGCGATAAACCCAAACCTAGATTTGGTTACATTGCACCAACTTACGCACAGGCTAAAAGAGTAGCTTGGGATTATCTGACAGAATACACAAGACCATTGGATGCAAAGGCAAATATTGCAGAATTGCGTGTAGACTTTATGGATCGTAGAATATCACTTTACGGTGCAGACTCTATTGATGCACTTCGTGGTATCTATATGGATGGCGTTATTATTGACGAGATTGCAGATATTAACCCTAATCTGTTTACCGAGATTGTACGACCATGCATTGCTGATCGTAAAGGTTGGGTAATGTTCATTGGTACACCTAAGGGTTCTAATCACTTCAAAACATTGCGTGATAAAGCCATGTCAGGTGAGGTAGGTTGGAAGCTACTAGAGTTTAAAGCATCAGAAACCAAGATTTTAGACGAGTATGAGCTAGAATCGGCTAAAAAAGAAATGGGCACAGATAAGTATGATCAAGAATTTGAATGCTCCTTTCATGCTCCTGTAGAAGGTGCTTATTATGGATCAGATATTAACGAATTAGAAGGTAAAGGTCGTATGACGGAAGTGCCATACGATGATTTAGCACGAACATATACTGCTTGGGATCTTGGTGTAGGTGATTCTACTGCAATTATTGTATGCCAACTTGTAGGCAAAGAGATTAGAATCATAGATTGCCATGAAAATCATGGTAAAGGTCTATCACACTATGTTAATTGGATTCGTGATCAAGGCTATAAGGATGCAACTCACTTATTACCACATGATGTGCAAGTAAGAGAGTTGGGAACAGGTAAATCTAGGCTAGAAACACTTAATGAGCTTGGTTTACAATGTGAGGTAGTGACAAAGCTACCTGTAGATGATGGTATACAAGCAGTTAGACGAATTTTACCACGCTGTTGGTTTGATCATAAGACATTAAACCTAGTAACGGCACTTCGTAATTACAGAAGAACTTATAATGAGAAGCAGGATGTGTTTTTTGACAAGCCTGTGCATGATTGGACATCACATTTTGCCGATGCAATGCGTTATTTAGCAGTAGGCATGGATGAAGGCACAGACAATTGGAATAAACCACTAAATATAAACAATTCATGGGTAGTTTAAATGGCTAAACGATTAAAAAAGAATGACAATCTACTATTAAGCATTGTAGAAGGCGAAATAGATGATGCTATTGGTTATCTTGAAACCGAAACAACAGATGAAAGACAGCAAGCACTTGAATACTATATGCGTGAGCCTTATGGTAACGAAGTTGAAGGTAAGTCACAGATTGTTACTGGTGAAGTAGCAGAAGTTGTTGACGGTGCATTACCACAACTGATGCGTGTGTTTACATCATCTAACGATGCAGTTGTGTTTGAACCTGTTAATCAAGGCGATGCACCTATTGCAGAACAAGCAACAGTCTATGTAAACCACATATTCTATAAAGACAATAACGGCTTTGAAATCATGCACGATTGGTTTAAAGATGCGTTATTGCAAAAGGTTGGCGTTGTCAAAGCCTATTGGGATGACAAGGTTGATGTTAATGTAGAAAAATATTATGGCTTGAACGATGATGAATTAGCCATGATCATGCAAGACGATGAAGTAGAGATTATTGAGCAAGATTCTACTATTGTGCAAGAAGCAGTTTTTGATGACATGGCAGGCATGGAAGTATCACCTGCTATTTCAATGCATGATGTAAAACTAAAAAGAAGAAGAGATAAAGGTAAGGTTGTTGTAGAAAACATACCACCTGAAGAATTTTTAATTAGTAAACGAGCAAGAACCATTGCTGATGCTAATTTTGTTGCACACCGTAAAATGTTAACTCGTTCTGATCTTATTGCAATGGGCTACGATGAAGATACCGTTATGTCTTTATCTACCGGTGATGCACTAGAATTTAGTCCTGAAAGAATAGCACGATACACACGAGGTGAACAACCGACTGACATGGATTCCAATGACGAGTCCATGCAGTTAGTTGAATACTATGAGTGCTATATTAAAGCAGACTATGATGGCGATGGTGTGGCAGAACTTCGTAGAGTTTGTTATTCAAACAATCAAATACTTCATAACGAGGAATGTGACTATATACCATTCCACAGTATTTGCCCAATTCCAATTCCACACAAATTTTATGGTCATTCACTAGCAGACCGTGCTATGGACTTGCAACTTATTAAGTCAACTATTACACGTCAAATGTTAGATAACTTATACTTAACTAATAACTATCGTGTAGGAGCAGTAGAGGGACAAGTCAATTTAGATGACTTGCTAACATCTACCGCAGGTGGTGTAATTCGTATGAAAAATCCTAATGCGATTGTGCCTATGACTGTACAATCTAATGCCGGACAATCATTTCCAATGCTTGAGTATTTAGATAAAGTACAGGCAAAACGATCAGGTGTGTCAGATGCACAACAAGGACTAAATGCAGATGTATTGCAAAATGTAACAGCTACAGCAGTTGCTGCAATGACAAGTGCAGCTGCAGGTAAACTAGAGCTTATTGCTCGTATCTTTGCAGACACAGGCGTGTCATCTTTATTTAAAGGTATTCTAGGTCTTGTATGTAAGTACCAACAAAAAGAACGCATTATTAGAATTAATAATAAATATGTTCCTATGAATCCAAGAGAATGGAAAGAGGAATACAATATAACTGTTAATGTTGGGTTAGGTACTGGCTCTAAACAAGAACAACTAGCCGTTATGCAAATGATTTTAGATAAACAAGAGCAAGTGCTTACAACATACGGATTAAGTAATCCTCTTGTTAATTTAAAACAATACCGAGATACACTAGCCAAGTTTGTGAATATGGCAGGATTTAAAGATGATAGCCAGTTCCTCATGGAAGTTACAGAAGAACAAGCACAACAACTAGCACAACAACAAGCGCAATCTCAACAATCTGATCCTAATACACAGGCTGCACAAATACTTGCACAAGTAGAACGTGAAAAAGCACAATTAAAAGCACAAACAGATGCTGCAAAATTACAAATGGATCGTGAGCAGATGGAATTAAAAGCTGCAAAAGATCAGTTAGAATTGCAACAAAAACAAATTCAATTTGAAAAAGAAATGGCATTAAAAGAATTAGAGTTAATGCAAAAAGCTAAAACAGAAAGCGATAAAACACGCATTACCGAATCTAAAGAACTTATTAATGCATTAGATAAAATTAAAAATATTAGTCAATTGCAATGATAAGAAAACAAGAAATTGCAGATATATTAAAAAATGAGTCTTTTCAAGAAGTCATTGATACTATCATTCAAGATCATTTAAATGTCATTACTTACTCTAACGATGATGAGGTTGAGGTTAGAGAAAGAGCTTATCAAAGAATTAAGACAACTAAAGAATTACTAGCACACCTTCAGTCTATTGTTGACTCTAGCAAGATTGAAGATGCTCGTTGGAAAATTTAGCCATTAGGCTACTTGGTTGCTAGTACCTAACTAGCAAATAAAAAGGAAATAAAATGGAAGAGCAAACCACGACTCCCGAACAGGGAAGTGAAACTCTAACTGTGAATGAAGCAGCTAACGCATTTGAAGGCTTCT
>Ga0208644_1002066_pt1 | contig 16227 bp, 18 predicted proteins | sample VirMetDEL_Nov_18_FD_184517 | JGI IMG/M metagenome (GOLD analysis project Ga0208644, IMG submission 184517) | Aqueous microbial communities from the Delaware River and Bay under freshwater to marine salinity gradient to study organic matter... | ecosystem: Environmental > Aquatic > Marine >... | reverse complement strand
GGTTTTGGGGCTTCATTTACTGGATTATCACCACTATCATTTGTAAGGTCGTTTCCATTTCTTGGTCTTGCTGGTTGGTCATTAGGTTGGTCACCTCCAATAAAATCATTTTGCTGTCCTCTTGCTGGAGGTGTATTATGGTCCAATACTTGTTGATTGGCTTGTGCCTCAGCATTGGCTTGATTTACATCATCTTGTCTGGCTTGTGCCTCGGCAAAGGCTTTTTCATTATTTTGTATATCATTTACACTTGCTAATTTACTTGCTTTTACATCAGATGGTCTAATGGTTAATCCACTTTCTCTTAAATCTGCTTCCGCATCTGCTTTTTGTATTTCATATTCTCCAACAGATGGTTTAAAATCTCCAGCATCAGGTTGGACATTCCCACGGTCTAATCCTCTTCCATATAATCTTTGTGGTGCTATTTCATTTCCTCTTTCTGGGACAGCATCAATATTTTCTACTGGAGGCGGTTCATTATCTTTTATTGCTTGTAGCCGTGCTTTATTTTTGGCTATTCTAGCCGCTGCTCGTTTTTCTCTTAATGACCCAAATTCTTTAAAATCTTCAACACCTTCTTTAAAATTAGCATTATTATACGGACTATATGGGTTAGTACTTCGTAAAGAAGCATCAGCGTCCATACGCCAACCATTTCTAGCCATATTTCTAAAATCATCTTGTGATAAGGCTTGGTCTACATCATCATTTCCTAAAGTTGCTGGTTCTAGTTTCACGCTATTCTGTGCTCTAACTCTATCTAAATCTTCTTGACTAATGGCTACATCTCTTGTTAATTCATCACCTTCTATTTGGACACCAGCCCTTCGTCTTGCTAATTGTTCTCTACCTCTAGCATATCTTTCGGCTCGTTCTTCATCAGAAATACCTCTTGCTCTAATATTTTGTCTTGGATTTCTATTTATAACTTGTCTTACACCTCTTAATCGTCCTTCAACTTGTGTATCTACTGAATTTCCTGCTTGTTCTAATGCTCCTCGTGTAGCGTTGTCTACATTTCCAGCGACTTGATCAAATGTTCTTGCTCCAGTATCTACTACATTTTTTACACCATCTTGGACTTTATTTAATGCGTCTCTAGCATTTTCTTGTAATCCGTCTGCTGTAGTTTTCAATCTATTTTTTATTTTATCAGCAAGTTCCTCTGGTGTAATATTTAAACCCTTATCTTGAATAAATTTAGATAATCTATTTCTTACTTCTTCACCTCCTCTATCCAATAAATCCTGGGCTGTTTTACTAACCTTCTTAGCAAATGCTTCTTTGGCACTATCAATAAGACCTTCGGTTCCGTGGTGGAGGGGAGCAAGTCCTAAAGCCTCTAATGATGCACTAAGTTCTTCATATTTTGTATCTTGTTTTTGTTTCTCTTCTTCATATTTCCTCATAGACTCGTCAGTTAATTTTTGTCTAATACTTTCTTGTTTTTGAGCAATGCCCTGCGCTCTAGCAATGGCTTCATTATACGAATCATTATATCTTTGGTCGTTTACGAAAGAATCGGCGAATTCGCTCATGTTTTTATAAGATAATTAAATATTTTAAAATTAAAAAAATTGATTGAAAAATATTAACTATTGATTTAAAAAAATGACTACAATAGAAGGATTTAGTAATTATTTAATTTACGAGAATGGTGATGTATATAGCAAATATCAAAAAAAAATTATGAAACTAAATATAAATAAAGGTTATAAAAGACTTAGTTTAATTAATGATGAAGGTAAACTTAAAACTATGAAAATTCATAGATTAGTCGCATTAGCCTATATTCCTAATCCTGATAATAAACCTCAAGTAGACCATATAGACCAAAATAAAACAAATAATCATGTAAGTAATTTAAGGTGGGCAACATATAGTGAAAATCAACAAAATATAAAACAAGCAAGATGCGATAATAAATTAAATGAAAAATGTATTAGTATCAACAACATTAATGGAAATATTTATTATCACTTTCAAAAACAAACAAATGGTGTAAGACATTGGAAAACTTTTAAAACACTTGAAGAAGCCATCAAATATCGTGATGATTTTTTAAAAAATAATAATAATTGATTAAATATATGGTTAAAATTGGTAAATATAATTATGAAAAATCTACTAGAAAAGGAAAAAAATTAATGACTGAAGTTAATGGTAAAACTATTCATTTTGGTGATGCATCTATGGAACAATTTAAGGATAAAACTGGTATATGGTCTAAATTAAATCACGGAGATAAAAAAAGACAAAAGTCGTATTTAGCAAGAGCGAAAGGCATCAAATTAAAAGATGGTTCATTGGCTTGGAAAAATCCTATGAGTCCAAATTATCATTCTATCAGAATTTTGTGGTCTTGATTAGACAACTCAATAATTTCTATTGAAGGTTTTTCAACCATTATAAATCTTGGCTCATTACATCTATAGGGGCCTTCTACACTATTTAACATTTTATTTTTTGTGTTTAAATTAGCAATTTTTCTATTTATGGTGAATTTACTTACATTAAAATGGTTAGCTAAATCTTCCAATGTTTTGAAATATTTTTTATATTTTTGGTTTTGAGCGTTATGAGAAATATAATAATAATGAAAATTAGTATTATTTTTGGAATTACTTTGTCTAGGCATAATATAATATTTATATAGATATAAAAATAAAATATTTTAATATTTTATCAATAAAAATGTGAAATTTAACATATACTATTAATTTTTTTGCCAAACTCCTTCAATCGTAATGGTAATATAATTAAAATTACCTCCTTTTTACTTTACATCTAAGAAAAAATATATCTTGGTCTGCTCTCTAATTGTTTTCTTGTAGCATATTCTATTCCTTCACTTAATTTTTTAGACATTGGATTTTCTGGTGTTGGATATACAAAATACATAGAGTCCCCTTGTGGATGTTTTCCATAAAACCATTTTTCAAATGTAGCGTTATAGGCACTATCTTTTAGTTCTACCTCATTCGCTTGAATATATTGACCATCCTCACCACCATATACATACATTTTAACTCTCATTTTTATTGGTAATGCGAATGGTTGTCCATTTTTTCCTTTAAAACCAGCAAATGGAAATGTAAGTTCTATATTTACATTTCTTGCTTTTGAAAAAAAAGATTTTCCCTTAGTTTCTCTAAAATAATTCTCTAAATATCTAGTTAAACCTTTATTAGCAAGAGTACCTCCAGTATATTCTTTATTAAACATTTTATCTTCACCATCAGCATGATAGTGTTTCATTTTTCCTACTAATTTAAAACTTAAAACATAAGACCTCAATGGACCACTATTTCCTTTAAAAATTTTCTTATGTTCTTCTTTAGACAAACCTCCTTTTAAAACCTTTTTTAAAACTTCTGATTTTACGATATAGGTTTTTATTTTTCCAGTTTTAGTTTTAGCAGCATCTTCATCTATATCACCATATTTATTTGCTTTAACAAATATATAATCCCCATTTTTTTTGCGACCTTGGGCTAGATAAAAAGTAGGTTGTGTAATACTTTTATATACAAAATAATCTCCTCTGAATAAATCACCTACATAACTTTTTTCACCAACCTTTATTCCAGTTGTTTTGGGGTCTAATATATTTAATTTTGCTAATGTTGGTAATTTTCCAAATAACTCTGCTGGGTCCAATTTAAGCATTTCTGCTTTTGTAAGTCCAGTAAGACTTTGACCTAATGATACTGGTTCTTCTTTTTTTTTAGGTTTAGGTTTTACATCTTTAGTTTTTGCTACTCTTTTTGAAATATCACTTTTGGAAATTGCTTCACTAAGAAAATCTAAATTTGATTTTCCTTGTTTGGTGCTAACAACATTTATTTTTTTTTTTGGTGCTTTTGGTTTTACATCTTTAGTTTTTGCTACTCTTTTTGAAATATCACTACCACCAATCAATTTGGATAGTGCTTCTAAATTTGATTTTCCTTCCTTGGTTCTAACTACATTTATTTTCTTTTTTGGTGCTTGTGGTTTTACATCTTTTGTTTTTGCTTCTCTTTGTTTTTTATTAGCATGTTGGATATGACCAAATCTATTTTTATTTTTCATCATTAAATCTACTACTTCTGCTTTTTTCATTTTTGAGTAGCCCTTGATATTGGTTTTTGATATTTCTTTTTTCAATGTAGATAATGGATGCGAGTTCAATATTTCTCGTGTAACCATTTTAGTTTATAAAATACTTATATAAAATAAATTTAAAAAAAAATCAATTTTAAGCACTGCTTAATGTAATTCTTGGATTTATTGATTTCATTATACTATGTTTGGAGCAACAACTTTTACAACAATAATAAAATCCACATAGTGTTACTAATACACTATAAGAGAGTAATATTGGAAATGTATATTGGTGGGCTTCCACATCATATATAGTCGGCATATTCTTAAGTAAATGTTATATTATTTTTTTCAGCAATATTAATTAATTTTTGTAGTGCATCAAGTCCAAGATTATCAAGACCATCTTTTATTCTTTTCCGTAATTTCTTACCGAGTGATTTCTTACAAGTAGTCTTATGTCTATTAAGAGCATATTGACCTTTTACACTTCCATGGTCATAGGAGTAGAAATCACAACCTACATTTGGACATTTAAATTTTTTACTTTCAGGTGGTTTACAACCACACTTTAGTTTACAGTCTGTCGCTTTATGTTCCGCCGCAAATTCTTTGAAATATTTTTTCATATCCATCTTTTTTTATTATCCCTCTTGTTAAATTTAAAATAATATATTTACAAAAAATACAATCAATTTTATTTAAATGTTAATGTTATTTTCTTCACAAAACTTGGTTATTAATAAAATTTGATCGTGGCTCATAAGTGATATACTATCTCTAAGTCTTTTCTTAACTTTTGCTGGTGAATTTTCTTTTTTCTTTTTATTACATCCGCCTTTAATATGTCTATTATAGTGATATAATCCTACTACAGTTTTACCTCCTTTGCCGTCCCAAGTTTCCCAACCACAATCCTTACATTTATATAATGTTTTTTTAAATTCAACCTCAATGGGAGGCGGTCTATTAAATTCAAGACAATCGTGTTCATGTTCTAGTTGTTCTTTTAGGTCGTAACAAATAAATTTACATTTATCAAGATAAAGTGGGCATTGATATTCGCAGCCGCCATCAATTCCTTCTTTTAATTTTTTTTCAATAGGTTCTATAGATTCCATAGCAAAATCGTATTTTGATGTTCCTACTTCGTATTTACTTATTTTATCCTTATAATCTTTATATTGGTTATATAAATAGGTATACGAGTCTTTAAACTGGTCAATTGAGTTCATTGTTATATATATATAATATAAAATAATCTTAAGTAATTATCAAAATCAATTTTAATTAAATGATAATTTGATAATATTAATATTTATTAAATTTATAGTGATTATCAAAAAACATTAAAATTATTTGATAATGTGATAATTTTATTTTTTTTATTTTTGCGTTTTTTTTTTTTTACAAAAACATTTTTATCACATTATCATTTTTTTTTCTTCTTTTTTGATAATTATTAAATATATTAAAATTGATTATTATTATTATTATTATTATTATTATTATTATTATTAAATGAAGGAAAGACTAGTAGATAACCCAATAACAGAATTATATAATAGCCTATTTAATATAAAAGAAAAAATGACGAGTGCGGAATGGGTGGAAGTAAGCCAATTATTAATGAAAATACATCAAATGAAAACTATTATTAAATGGAAAACTGAAAAGTGTAATTGTTGTTATGAAAGTACTAATGGAACAGATAGTGACACAACAGATTCTAGTGCTACTGACTCTGATTCTTAATTAATTCTACAAAAATTGCTGAGCCATTTCCTATGTTTTGAGCAAGTGTTTTATCTGGAAGTAATATTTTAACTCCTATAGAACTTAATGTAGTAGGACTGCCTTTATGGACATAAACTACACTATCATCACTTGTTCCGCTAGTAAATGAATTCGCTTCATAATACCTAGACACAATAGCCATTATATTTTCTTTCGATTCTTTAGCATAAAAATCTGATTTAAATCCTGCTTGTAATGCTATTAAGAAATATCCAAAATTATATAGATTTTGTGTAGATGATAATAATATTTGACGACCTAATATATTATTAGTGTCTGTTGTGGTGGATAAAAATCCTCCTACTAAATTTGTATTTGGTTGATACCAATTTGCTTGATTTTTATTTAAAAGAGAATTTAATCCCATAAATCCAGTTGTAATTTGTTTTCCTTGTGCTGGTATTCTATCTAATGAAAATATTTCCATTTCTATTGTGTCATTATCTACAATAGCCTTAGCCTCACCAGTTTTTACTTTTCTTTGTTTTGATATTTTTACTAATAAATTATTATTTGGGTCTTCTCCTTTTGATGTATTTGCTTGAAGTTGAAATCCTAACATGCCATCCCAAAGATTAGCATCTGAGCCATCTGGATAAGTTGATGTTAATGATGTAAATACAATACCACTTTGTGATGTAACAGACATATATAAAAATTGTGTGCCTGGCTCTTCACTAGTTTGAAATGGGTCTTTTATAAAACCGACTGCTGGTTGTGCTGGAACTCCTGCTACACCTGGTCCTGGTGTTACTGGTGCTGTATAATAAGGCATGTGTAAATAATTCCACGAAAATGCATTTAGGTCAGGATCCCATGCTAATTCCATTTGACTAGCACCTAGTAATAATGACATAGTATCTACACTTGCTACATCAATTTGACTTGACCCATCATTTGTTGCTCCATTATCTCCTAATGTTGCTAAAAACCTAATATCATCTTCAACTTGTCTTTCAGTAGTCAAAAAATTACTAGCATTAGCATAAGGATTTGGAATCGCATCTGTAGGTGGAGCATTTTGTGTTCCTTGTTCACCATTTAATATATTTGAAGATTGAATTTGTCTATTTATTTCTGTAGCAAGGTCTGTAGGTTGATAATTTCCAGCAGGTATAGTAATTTGAGTTTTAAAAATAACTGGTATTAAGTTAAAATTATTAGGACCAGCAACTGATTTTTGGGTAAATATGGATGACACTGTGCCTGAATCACTATTTTTAAAAGTAATAGGTAAACTAGCATCATAAATAATACCTGGGTTTATATTAAAAGTTGTCCTATCCCCAACATTTACAGGTATATTTGTAGAAGTTTGTTGTGTTTCGCCTGGTATAGTATAAGTAATAGTCATAGTTCCCTGACACACACCTTGAGAGCCGTTTATAATAGATGTAATTTCTGTAGGGTCGCCACTAGTATGGTCTATATTTTTACAATAATACATTGCTTCTCCAGAAAAATTGTATTTATTTGACAAAGCACTATAAACATCATTACCTAATGTTGGGTCATAGGATGAAAAAGGAAGAGTAGTAGGTTCTTGATTTTTATAAAAGTATTTGATGTAATCCATTTGTGCTGTTATGGGGGCTTTTACTACAATTTTACCGCCACTTTGTTGTTGTGTGTCTATAAATGTATTCTTAACTTGTAAGGCATCTCCTTCTTCCATAATTAAATCTTTGGAATATTTCAAATTACATTGATAATCACTAGTATCAGTTTGAATATCAGCAGTTGCATATCTACATTCAATAATTTTGGAAGTCATATTTATATACTATTAAAATAAAAAAATCATAAAAAGTTATACATATCTAATTAATATTTGACCATTTGAAAGTGGTGTAATATTTTTCCTTGAAATAGCATAAATGTTGAGTCTTAATGATTGTCTAAGTCCAGGATTTGTTGCTGGGTCGGCATCACCACCTCCTACGGCAGTTCTTGAAGTAGTTAATTTCATTTCACGAATAACATCATCAAGTCTAAAACCAGTATAATCCATTTGACCTTCAGTTCCTCTCATATCAACAGCATAAATTTTATCTGGTCCCCCACTATTGCCACACATGTTTTGAAATGGAGCAATATTTGTAGAACCCCAAGAGTCAACTAGTTTTCCTAATCTACGATTTTTACCCATTAAATATCCGCTTGGTGATGGGAATAATTCTTGACCATTTACTCTTAATTGAATAGCCCAATCTAATTGTGCTACTGACCCAAGATTTGATGAAGGAATATTATTATTTCCAGTTCTCCATGATGCTTGGTCTAAAGGTGTATTTACTATAACTACCTTTTCTACAAATTTATCATTAAATCCTTTCAATAAGTAGGATTCTTCTTGATTTGCTGTAGTATTTTGTGCTACACCACTAGCGTTCAATATTACGGAATCGTGTTCTACAGAATTGAAAGACACTCCTTCATATTGGTTCATTAAAGCCATTGCCACATTAACATCAGGCTCATATTCAACTATTAAAAGAGGTTTTTCTGTTGAAGTATTAATGTTTGCTGTTTGAACTACATTTTGTAATTGAGCAACACTTTCATAATTAACAACTATTCTTAAATCAGGATAGACATTTGTTGGTACATAGGGACTTTCTCTTAAAAATCCAAGACATTCTCTTAAATCTAGCCAAGCAAAATTAGTATTTTTATCTCTAGCAGCAGCATCAGAACCGAACAATGTATTTCCATAAGTTGGAACTTGGTTTGTAATTTTAGTTCCATTTGCTCCATCAACTATAGGGTCACCATCGGCTTCAAAACTGACATCACCATCCGCAACATATCCTAATCCACTTTTAGATAAAAATCTAAATACTCCAGTTTGTTCGTTGTTTGAATGTAGTAAATTTTTGAATGCTACATATTGACTAAAATTTCTTACTTGGTCAAGGGTTTGGGCTCCAGACTGGATTTCAATGGAAGAAATGACACCATAAGCCCCAGTAAGAAGATTATATTTATCATTACCAGCATCGTTCTTAATAAAACCGACACCAGTTAATCTCATATCAGACCTATAAACTCCATTTGATTCTGGAATTCTAAACTCTGACCTAAATTTATTACTGTTAAAGGTTGGTTCAATATAAAGTGTATTACTAGCAGAAGACATTTTTATAATTATATAAAATAAAATAAATTGAAAAAAAAAATTACAAAAAAAGATTAACTATTGATTTTATAAAAATCTATAAAGTTAAAATTCCTTCACAAGACATATATAATAACATTGGAGCAGTTTGTGCGGATTCTAATACAACTGATAATTTAGTATTCATCATATCAATATATTCACCAAGATTAAGACCAATTACATAGCCATTATTATTATTTATATTAGCAATTGAAGCCTCATTTCTTCCAGTATCTCCAACAGCATCAATGGCTCGTTCTATTATTTCACTATCACTTCTTAATTGATAAGACACATATTCATTAGTGCTATTATTCCAAAAGAATGAAAGACGCTCTACATTTGCTGGTTTGTTTAATGCTTGATTATTTTTAGTTGGTTGATTTTCATCGGCTTGAATCAAAAATGACCCATATATTTTATTAGCCTCCATTGGATAATTAAAATTCAATTGAGCGGTGGTAGATTCGAAAGATTGTTTAAGCATCATTCTCTTTTTCATTAATATTGGTTCATTTGTTATTCCATCATCTGGATAAGATGTAAATGTTAATCTAAGGTCACGAACTTGCATGGTATAGCCATCAACAACATCATTACCAAATAAGATTGAATTATTACGATTAATAGTTATTGAAAATCTAACCTCGGAAACTTGACTTGATGATAATGCTCTTCGGCTGGAATAACATTGATTTACCGCAATCATTGGTTTAATACTAAAATCTATTTCACGATTTACATTGACGGCGTGTTGTGCTGGGATTTTTTCTTTTCTTAATAATTCGGCAGCGACTTCATTACAACTAGCCTTGAGTTCACACACATTATTAGCGTTATTCATATCGGCTTGATTTTCACTACATGCGGTAAGCATTTTGACCATACGAGGATAATTATTTATCATATCTACGGATTGACCATTAACGAATGTTTGTATTGATTCAAATAGACAATGGGCTCCTACTAATTTATCCATTTGACAAATTTCGTCTGTAAGGTCATCACCAGTATTACTTTTTGGAACTACTAAACCCTCTAAACGGACACTATTAAGATTCATTTTTCTATTGGGAAATTGACATATAAAATCAACTACTTCAAATTCTCCATATAATGCTTTATTATTTTCTGGAATAACTGAATGATAGACAATAGCGGTTGGACTTGACATTTTATATATCAATAAAATAAAAAAAATTTAAATAAAAATACTATTTAAAAATCCATAATTCTTGGTCTTGAGCAATATAAAATATATTGTCCCATTCCTGTAGTAGAATTAATTTGGATTTGTAAATTCTTTCTTGAAGCAGTTTGGAATAATGGAGAAGCCAATATAGCATTAACATTTTGAGTTTGTAAACCAGCAATATCATAAACTGGATTTCTTAAACTTCTTGCTACATAATCAGATGCTTTCATGGCTGCGACAAATCTATCTAAATATAATGATGAATATAAGTGAATTAATCTATTATCACTTAATGAAATATTATTTAATGAGAATTCGTAAGTTTGAATATCTTCATTGACTTTATTTGCTACAATTCCATTAGCAGCCACAGGCATTAAAATTGCTGAATCAGTTGACCCATCAATTTCAACGACATTAGTATAGTTAGTCAAATTATTAGCATTTAATTCATATGTCATAAATTCATGGTACATTACTGATGGTGGTGCTTGAACTGACATAGGAAGTTGTTTTACTACTAGTTCGGCAAGATTCCAACTTATTGATGTGAAATTTACATCAGGAATGGTTAATACTCCATCAACAGCACCTCCAGCACCAGCATTTACAGTAAATAAAACTGAAGAAAAACCTAAAGTTAGGTTTCCATCTTGTGCTTGAGTAATATTAGTTATTACTCCTCTATGTTCGGTGTCGGCTACGCCATTAATATTACCTGTGTATAAAATTTCTTGACCCAAATACCATGGTATTTCTTCTAGATGCTCAAATTTGGCAGTAAGTGTAAGTGAATTTACATCTTGAGTTCCAGCACCTGGTGCTGCTATATCATCAACTAAACCAGCATTATTTAAAATTTCTGGCTTAATTTGTCTAGTTACAAATCGGTTAATATTCATTTCAAGATTTATTCTAATATCACCAGTTCTATTACAATCTAAGGCTTCTACATTACAAAAATCTAAAACATCGCCAAGTCTTACCATCATTGGGACATTATTATTATTTTGTGAGGCAATATTTCCAAGTTTATTTATTTGTTGGAATGGTGATGCTCTTTGACCATTAATAAGTTGTTGCATCGGATTAACAGCAAGGTAGTTATCACTATCTACTTGAGTTTGCGATTTGCGAACATAACAATTTAAATTTTGACGCAAGACATCTGTTCTTCTTACAGATTCTATAGAACCTTTCATAGATGATGAAATCCGTGCGTTTCTAATAAGTGCTACATTATCTGTGTAAGTAGACACGGCTGAACCTGCTGTTCCATCAGGTGACCATTGTAGAGCAACCATTGGGACACCACCAGCAGTGGCTGTTTCTCCAGTTGCTGTGACATAAACTTGGACGAAAGAATCTCTTAAAGAAATTTTACCAAAAGATTGAGGAATTATAAATTCAATTCTATTATTTGTTGCTGTATATGGGGCTGATTGTAATGCTTGGATTTTAACATATTTTTCGGACATTTTATGATATTTATTAAGATAATAATTTTAATTTAATTTTTTAATTAAGCATAATACCCTACAATGACTTGGACATTTGTAGAAGTTGCTCCACCATCATTATTTTGGACTATACATCTAATATATCTGTGACCATCACCAGCACCGCCATCTTCTTGGGTAAAACTAAAAGCACTGCTACTGACTGCTATTTCAGCACCACTCGCATCATCGTACCAATTAGTATTATCAGGCGAAGTTTGTAATACAACTGCTACATCAACACTTGCCGAGTTGGTCACAAAAAATTTAATAGGTGTTAATTCATGTGAAATTCCCTGACCCAAATCAAAATCGCCTTGGACACTAGCACTATCTGCTACAGCCTGAAGACTAATAATAGTTGATGTTGTCCAACTGTGGTCAATTTCTGTTGTAAGTTCGCCATTTGATCCCACCTTTAAAGGTCGTAATGTTCCACTATTATTCCCATAAGAAAGGACTTGAACCGCTGATGATAATGTGGAATCTGAACCTGATGTTATTTTAGTGTCTAAACTTGTAGTGTCGCCAGAAATTGTTGATAATGATGCGTTTGCTGTTGCTTGATTGGCACTGGTAGATGCTCCAGTTGGAAGCGGTAATGAAGAAGCACTAATTGGTTGCGTAAAGCCTGACCCATCCACAGTCACAGTTCCAGAGACAGATGACACAGCGACAGTTCCGCTGACTGTAGTTGTTGGAGCAGTAAGCACCTCAACCTGTAAATGACCATCACTATCAGTTTTCAATTGAAATTGGGATGCTCCATCCGTTCCCATTGCTTGAGATTTTTGGCTTCCATCAGTTTGGTAAAGACTTCTAGCTAAACCTGAATTGACTGCTACATCTGGATTACAGTCATCAATATAAACTGATAAATCGCCTCCTACGGCACGAAGAGAACTATGTTGCGAACCAGAGTTACCGACGCATAAACTCACTGGTATAACCTTTGGACGATTGGCTGCTGGAGTTTGACCTTGAAGAAGACTTATCATATCATCTTGTTTTGGTTCTGTTGCTAATCCAGTCCCAGAAATTGTTGCATCTTCAATGTCTACTTTTTGAATATCTGTTCCTAAAAATTTAATTCGTCTTGATGTTTGACTTTGTTTAGTATTTGAGTCAATTGCTTCAAATCCAGCGCTAATTATTCTTATTTCACATTCATTTGCTGGGCAAGTATTATCGGTTTCTAAACGAATAAAAGCAATTTCTTCTGAAGAAGTTGGAGCATTATTACTTGATGTAGTTTCCAATTCAATATATCTAGATGATAAATCCATTCCATATTCAACTGGCGAGCCATGGCTACAAAAATTAACTTCTTCACTTTCACCTAATTTATAACCGCCACTAGCATTAAATTTATATGTAAGTGTAGCGTGATATGTGGGGTCAAGGTCGCCACTTCCAGTAGGTTTTGTATAAATTGTTATTTGTGGTGCTGATTTACTACTATTAATTTTATCGCAACTACATTCTACAAATAGTGTCTTAATATCTTTAATTGCTAATGTTTCATTTGTTCCATTAAAAATAAGAATGTCTAAAGCATTTCCTAAAACTGGATTTTTATATAACCATCCCTCTCTTGCTTCACTATCTATAGAAAGTGTTCCAGTTGTATTTACATGAATAGCATTTGCTTTTGTTGTTCCTAATAAATATTGGTTGAATCCACGCTGACTTTCTAATCTTTGCGAAGTTGTTGGTTCCCTAGCAGCAAGGAGAGCGTTATTAGATGCTTCAGTCAGTGGTTTTGAAAGGTATCTTCGTATTGACATTTTTTATATTATTTATAAATAAAAAAATATTGATAAATTTTAATAATGTATACCAAATTATCTACAGAGAGACCAAGTGACATAGCAATGGCTGAAAAAAAAGAGAAAAAGAAACCTAAACCAAGATTATCAAGTGTATTTCAAAAAAAAAATAATAAAAAATTGAAAACAAAAATGAAAAAAAAGAGTAACTATTGATTTAAGAAATGACGAGTATTGAAGGATTTAGTAAGTATTTAATATATGAAAATGGTGATGTATTTAATAAAAAATTTCAAAGAAATATGAAACCATCAACAGATAAATATGGTTATAGCAAAGTAATTTTGATAAATAATGAAGGTATAAGAAAAACAATGTCAGTTCATAGATTAGTAGCATTAGCATATATTCCAAATCCTGATAATAAACCACAAGTAGACCATATAGACCAAAATAAATTAAATAATCATGTAAGTAATTTAAGATGGGCAACACATAGTGAAAATAATCAAAATATAAGTCAACCGAGTCGTAATAATAAATTAGGAATAAAGAATATTTGTATTATTAATGATAGAGGTTATACTTATTATAGATTTGAAAAAAAAATTAATGGTGTAAACCATCAAAAAAGATTAAAAACATTAGAAGAGGCTATATCTTATAAAAATAATTATCTTAATAATATTAATAATGCCTCTAACCTATAAGCAAAAATTTAATAAAAAACATGGTCAACCTCTTAATCAATCTAACAGTTTAGATAAAATTTCTAAGTTAAGTGGAATAAAAAGAAGTGCTATTCAAAAGATTTATAACAAAGGAATAGGTGCTTCTAAAACTGCTGGGATAAGTAGACCAAATGTAAAAAGTAAAGAGCAGTGGGCTTATGGAAGAGTTTATGCGTCAATAACCCCAGGATCAAAAAGTAGTAAAATAGATGCAAAAGAATTAAGAGAAGGTAGGAAAAAATCTAAATGAATTACATAATGAAAGTAATTATATTAACTACAGATGAAAATAGTGATTATGCTAAAGAATCCTATAAAACTTGGATTGATAATGGATTCAAAGTAGAATATTACAAAGTAAAAAGAGAAACAAATGTAAAACCAAGTAAAATAATAATGAATAATTGGAAAAAATATTTTGCTATAAATGAAATAAAAGAAGACATCATTATAGCGGAAGATGATGTCTATGTATTAAAGAAATATGATGAGATGATAAATGAAATTGCTCACGACAAAATAAATTATTTATGTTTTCAAAAACAAATAACTGGTGGTTCAATAAAAGTAGGTAGTCAAGCCATTTATATTCCATTAGTACAACTACAATATTTTAAATTCCTATTAAATAAAATGGCGAGTAGACATTTTGATAGATTCATTAGTAGAATACCTGGTGTTGTATTTCCATACAAGGCAAAAGAATTTGGTGAAGAAATAGAACACATGAGTTTAATAACAAATAAAATAAGAGTTGGAAAAAAATCTATATAATATATATGGAAGAAGTATTTTTAGAACCAAAAAAGATAGTATATTTAAAAAATAAAAAACAAGAAGAAAACGAACTACATAGTGCTATTGATAATATAATAAATATGATAGATATGAATTTATATGAAGAAGTATTTGAATATGCTGGGTGTCTTGGTGATGCTCCAGAATTTTTACTTAAAGGTGATTATGTAGATAAAATATATTTCTTAGAAACATTGTTATTATATTTAACTGAACAGCCAAATAGTAAAATAATATTATATGAAGATACTAAAAAAAAAGTAGATAAAACATTTTGTAGTTCCAAATAAACTACAAACAATATTTTTATTGATATGTTATAAAATTGATTTCAAAATTGAGATATATATACAAAGCAACAATCGTCCGCAAGGAGGCGAATCGCCAAGAAACTTATAATAATGGTTCATAGGGGTAGAACTCACTTAAAGGGGTTTAATGTGTCAATGAGCAATATACAATTTTCTTGTGGAACTTGTAAATTAAATGTAAGATGTGAAAGACGAAAAAAATTAATATATAAATTACATTGGAAATCATGTGAGCATTGTAGAGAAGTGTATGATGGAGATTATAAAGAGTTTATGAACTATAATGGTGATGGAAGGGCAAACCATTATATAATGGACCAAGTGACTGGTGAGATAAGTGAAAGAACACTACGAGTAAATGGAGTAAATGAATTAAAATCTGATTAAGAGATAGTTTATAAATATTTTGTAAATAAATAAATAAAGAAATTTTTGTTTTTGTTTTTTTTTTGAACTTGGAATTATCAAGTAATATTTATAATTTTTGATAATGTGATAATTATAAATAATTTGATTTTGTTTTTTTTTGAAAAATATAAATATCTTATTATCATTTTATTTTTAAGTTTTTTGATAATTATAAGAATACCTATTAATTTAATAAATTTTAATGCTGTAAATATTTGTAAATTACAAAAGCCAGTAAATTTAATAATTTTAATAGTGTAAATATTTATAAATTACAAATAGTTGATTCCATAGTCGGAAGTGCTTTGCCGGATGGATTTTATAACAATTATGGTGTCAAAATTTAATTAAAATAAAAATAATTATAAGAATAAGGAGCAAAACAATCGTCCTTAATAAAAATAAAAAACCATATAGATTTTCTCATAGTATAATTGATAGAGAGAGAGAAAGACAAGTAAAATAATGCG
>Ga0208644_1002065_pt1 | contig 16227 bp, 17 predicted proteins | sample VirMetDEL_Nov_18_FD_184517 | JGI IMG/M metagenome (GOLD analysis project Ga0208644, IMG submission 184517) | Aqueous microbial communities from the Delaware River and Bay under freshwater to marine salinity gradient to study organic matter... | ecosystem: Environmental > Aquatic > Marine >... | reverse complement strand
TTGCTTAAATTGTTCATCTAGTCTCTCTTTCTTCTTTTTAATAATGCCTGCTCTAATAAAAGCTCTTAGTTTTTGTTCTTGTAGTTTTTCCATAGTATAAATAGCCTCTACTTAATCTTCTTCTCTTATTAGAGAAAACTGGTTTTTATTTCCACCAGCATATCCTTGTACATTGCCACCAGCCATTGAGGACATTTCTACAATCTGATATTCTTCAATCTCTTCACCTTCAGCCATGGCTCTTGCTTTAAATCCTTCTACCTGACCTAATCTTTTGTTAGCTGCTTTTCTACTTCTGTAACAGCCATAAGTTCTAAGTTTACCTTCTTTAGTTTTCTTATTCTTAGAAACAACACAGTATTCTTTCTTACCTCTAGTCTTTCTAACTTTCTCAGTAAGTAAAACTACATCTAGTGCTTTTTCAATAGTCTCCATTATAAACATAACAGATTCATTAACTTCTTTTAAGTTGCCACCAAGGATAGCAAAGACCTCTTTTGCATCTTTTTCAGAAAGCTCTTCTGGCATAAATGTTGCAAATGTCTCAAAATCCCCGTCTTTAATTGAATTACGCATGTCTGTTGCTGAAAACTTAATCCCAGGTTCTTTTTCAATTAAATCAACAATAATTGGGTCTGCTACTAAATTAGCGTTAAATTTTTTATTTAAGTAATCCACTGCCCTAGCAATAATGTCAGCGTAATTTTGGAATGGTGATACTAAAACTATTTTAGCGGATTTATCTGCGTTTTTAGGGTCGGGTGGGTTGACAATTTCAGTTTCTACTATGTGACCAACCCTTACTAATGGACTTGTAGACATTCTCCCACCAGTTGTCTTAAAGGGTTCAAAGTAATCTAGAACAACTTCATTGCTAATACCAAGTGCGTTAATGTATTTTTTCCAAACTTGTTTAGCTTGGTCAGCAGAAATTTCTAATCTATCTTCATCATCTTTTTCGCCTGCTGTTCTTTTCTTAGGACCACTAATAATGCGAATCTTAGAATTAGGATATTTCTGAATAGCTTTAAGTAACAATGAAAGATGTCCCTTGTGAGGAGGCTTAAAGCCACCGGGAATAAAGATGTGTGTTCCTGCGTCTTCAATATCGGCAATTTGAGCTTCTAAATCGTCTTCATAATCAGGATCAAACTCATTTTGCTCTCTAACAACAGAACGATTTGCTCTTGTGAATTTAGAGCGATCAACCAACTTGATCAACTTGCCTTCATCAGATAGAACGTACCCTTCACCCACTTCCTCATCACCGAGTGATTGACTAAACTCCAACCCACCTTGTGAATCAATATTGGCAATAATATCGTCTTTAACCTTCATGATTCTTGAAACAATTTCCCAAATTTTGTTGTATGTTTCTTGATTTTGTTGAATGTAATTAGTAATATTTTTCTTCTTTGATGAAGTAAGAGCTTTCTTTCCTTCCATCCAATCAATAAGATCAGATCCTAGATTTTCTAATCCAGTGTCAACTTTACCATTTAAGTATGCATAAAAGATGTTTGGCAAATTCGAAATAGTTAGCTTTCTTAGTTTTTCGTAATTAAAAAAGTCATCAATTGATGATGAATTTGTTTCTACTAAGTTTTTAATTGTTTGAATTTCTTGATCATCTACATCAACTGGCTTCTCAATGAATGTCTTACCAAAGAAAACGATGCCGGGAGCTGGTGGTGCCAGAGGTTTAAGGTCAAGTCTATCAAGAATTGGTTTTTCATCAACATCTTTTTCAGAATGTACAACAATACCTACATCAGATTTTGCAATCTTTTTACCCATTTCTGAATCGGATGCAACTTTATACTTTACCATATTTGGCTTGAAGACAAACTTGCCGTCCTCAACTGCTGGTTTGTCAAAGTAAAGTACCTCACCAAAGAAGTATCCTCTATGATCAGGTTTTAGCGACTTTTCTATCAAATCAAATGCTTTTTGCATCATAGCAGAAATTTTTGAATATCTTTGTTGATATATTTCCTCAGCAGTCATATCAGATTTATCTGCTGCGCGTTCTGAACGAGCGCGATACATTGCTTCAATGTCTTCTTTTGAATTAGCTCTGCCTTTATCGACCTTTGCTACAAAGCCGCCTTTGTCTGTAAAAACAAAATTGCCTTCTTTATCACGACCAAAATAAACCGCTGGTGAGCCGTCCCATTTTACAGAAGTTTCAGGGCGAACTTCTGGATTGTTCATCTTTTCAAGAGCATCAAGGGCTCTCATGGCACCGGCAGCACCTTCAAAGAAAATAAGATCTTCGGCGTGTTGAATACGAGGACTATCCTTTTTTGCTTCGTCTAGTGATTCAGGCTCACCTTCATCACGATGTGGAAATTTAAAACCTGCTTTTTCGCGAATTGCTTCATAGACATCATCGGGATATTTTTCTTTATCAGCAATAATATCAAATAGTGTGTAGATGCTATCAAATTCCTCTGGGTTGCCGTCTGGTCCTAAAATTAGTTTATGATCTGGACCTAAAACCGTCTGTACGACCGTCTTAGGGTCTGTGCTGATTATTTTCTTTGTCGCCCTATCCCTTAAACCAAAGAAAGGACTCCAGGCGTACCCACGCTGCGTTGCAATAGCATTGATAAGTCTCTGCCTATGCCCCCCACGATACTCGCTTGATCCCATCTCACCCTTGACTGCCCATTCCATAAACTCTGGATCACCAAACATAAGGTCTGTCTGAACATAACCATTAAATTTATCGCCCCCCTCCTTTGTCTTAATTGGGGTTTTGAAGTGAACTGATATACCTGTTTTATGAATCCAATTACGATAATTGTCGCCAGGATGATTTTGGTCTATCCAAGCTTTTAATTTATTTGTTAATTCATCTTTTGAGACTTTATTCTGATCAATGGCAATATCCAAATCGCCAGAAGTTTCTTTCTTGCCTGTTGTACCTAATTTACGATTGACAAGATCAATACCTAAAATACCTTCTAGCCACTTGAGAGTAGGATCAACGTCATCGCGCTTAATCCGAATCGTCGCAGCCCCGTCTTCATCATTTTTAAAAACATTACCGCCTTCATTTAATGACTGGACTTGTTCTTGAATAGCCTCTTTGATTAATAGCCTTAATGTTTTTATGTCAATCTTCATTTAATTCTTTCCATTAAAAGGTTGCTTAGTTTATTGTACTTATTTTTTTTAAGTTTTCTATAGAAATCAAAATTTTCATTGAGAGAATTCATTTCTTTCATAAGCTCAAACTTATCTGAAATTTCGTCAAAAAACTTAGAAACTGGGTCGCCAGTGTTAATAGAATAATTTTGTGATTTCCAAGCTTTTGCAACAGCCGGATTTTCTGCTTGCATAATTTTTTCAACAAAAGCTATTGTTTCGTCATCTAAAACTTCACGACTCATTAATTTTTTAGCAGTGGCACTATCTGCTTTCATCCCCGCCTCTGTTCCCTGAGTTAAAATGTGGATCATGTTACCAACTGACCTACCTTTACAGCCTCTACTTATTGGCATTGTTACGCATTTTTTACCACCATCGACTGGTGAAGGTCCCGGTTTTTTATCTGGAAGGTCAGATGGAAATGCATCCACGCCATAAACCAATCTTAACGATTCATAAGCATCATTCATTCCAAGCCTTTTTGCTTGGGCAAGCATTACATTGCTTTGGTTCAGCCATTTTTTAATGCAAGCTTCAAACTCTTTGGAAGCGGCACCAGCTTTAAAGGTGGCTTTACCACCGGGAGTTGTTGGTAAAGCAATTTTATCATTTTTAAGATCATGGGCAGCAAGTGCAGCCGCCAAACCAATCATTACAGCACCATCATATGCATGGAAAGCATTCGGCGTCTGTTTAAATTTTCTAAAACCGGGGACTCCAAAAAGCTCTCTACCAGCGCCTCTTCCCAAACCATACATTCCCTCTTCGCCAGCTATGTCATAAACATAGCCACCGGGTTTACCAGAGCATTTTACATCATCTCCACAAAGTGGTCCCCTGCCCTGACAGTAGACATACAATTCTGCCTTAGCATAATCTAAGCTTTTTCTAGCTTTGCTAATTCTTTCTGCAACCTCTCCTTCAAGATCTGCTGCTCCAAAAGCTTTATTGAGACCGTAACCAATTGCTGTGCCTACTGCTGCGCCACCAAGAATAGCTGCGGCAATTGAACCAGCGCTTGCTGCCCCAACAGTTCCTGCACCGCTAAGAGCTAAACCGCCCTCAATCGCAGCCACCTCCATTCCAAGGCTAGTGGCTATTCTTGTTGCCATCGGTCTTAGAACAGGGCTTCTTAAAGCTGCTTGAGCAAAATCTGTCATAAATCTTCTAGCGGCGTTCCCCGGCAGACTCTTTATCCAATTTGTCATGCGCCTTAACGCGCCTGCCTTGTTGCCAGCTTCTAGTGCAGCAATTGCTTCTTTGGTGCTAACTTTACTAGATTTACCAGCAGCCTCTATAACACTTTTGACAAGCTTTCTGTTGGCTTTGCCCTGAAAATACATGTTGATAATTGGTGCGCCACTGATCGCCGTACCAACAGCGGTGTCGACTAGCCCAGAATCTTCCTCTGCTGCTGGTGTTGGCTCAGGGGCACCCTTGCCGGCTCTACGTTTCCTCGCTCTTCTAATGCTAGCAGGCTGCTCCATTAAAGCTTGATTTAGTTTAGCTAATCTATTTTTTTTTAAATTATTCATTTTATCTCGTGTAGTTTTCTACTGAGTGGACAGTGACAATTGACATTACTTTTTAATCCCCTCTACAAGTTTTTTAAATGACTGATCTTGTTTTTTAATTTTATGTTCACGTAAATCCTCAGTAAGAATATCAAAATTAGATTTAATGTTTTCGCGGATTCCTGCTGCTCTTTCTAATTTTTTTAATTCTGATTCTAATTGTTGGGCAAAAGCCACGTCGGCTAATTTGTTACTTGCCCCAACAAATGGAGTGAAAAGTTGATTTACTAATTGTGATGCTCTAGAATTTACTTTATTTTTTGAATAAAATTTTCCATCAGGCATCATCAAATTATTGCGCTCTTTTCTTATTGTGTTCATAGCAACACTTCTTAACTGAGTTCTTAAAGCTCTAAGAGCTATCATTATTCTTCTAGTGTTTGTTTGAACTTCTGAGGTTAATTTACCATCATTTTTTAATTGGAGAGCCGCATCTGTAATTTTTGCTAACTCAGGATTAATTTTTGCCCGAACTAACTTATCTACCATTGGTCCAATCTTTAAAGTTCCCGGCTCATAACCTAGACCCTCATCTGGTGTTGGAGATGGTGTTGGAGATGGGTTTGGTTTTGTTTTTTGTAACAAACCAAGTAGTTTTTTACAGTTTCTACTGGCTACAAATCTATTTCTACCTACAACATTTTTACCAAGCGCTTTGACAAGATTATTGTAGGTGTCCTTCCCAAATACACCATCAACACCATCAGGGGCTCTTCTAGTTGGCTTAAGCTTGTAGCCAAGTTCATTTAGTTTCTTTTGAATTTGAATGGTAATTTTTCTTGGGCATCGCTTGCTACGTTTTTTGCCTCCACCACCTTTTCGGCATGCCGAAAGGTTTTCGTTTCCTTTTCGTAAAATTGCAATAGGAGTCCTGTCTACAACATCGACACACACACCTTTTAAATATGAAGGCGCACCTTTTACTTTCCCAACCCGCATTGAACCCGGTGGGCATTTATCATAGCAGGGAAGTTCTAGAATATCTACTGGTTGACCTCCACCACCGGGAGGAGATGGTTTTGGCTTTTTTTGAGATGGGCACTTAATTGCTTTTTTCCAAACTCTTGTAAGGGCAGATCTTAAAACTGTTCTACTGCTAAAATCAAATCGCCTCAAATCTTTGTAAAGACCCTTACTAAAATCGCTCATCAAACCCTTTGGAACCTTACCAATCTCTTCAATAGCTTTTGCTGCTGCTGTGTTACCAACAGCTTCATAATAACTTTTTACAAAAGCAATACTTAGTCCACAATCATCTGCTATTTTATTAAACATTTTTGCAAGATTGTTGCCCTTATCTTCAATGTTTGTAAACGTGCCTCCATAGCCGTAGAGATCTGCTCTAAGAACTTTGCGTAAACTTTTGGCGATTCCCTTAATCGATCGACCCTTAAAGCCTTTTGCTAATTCTTGAATAGCTTTCTCATCAGAGGGGTTTGTTCCTGCCAGTTCAGCCACTGCCATAAACGGCAGAGTCATGGGTAGCGTCAATGTAAGCACAGTATCTCCTACCGGCTCTGTTGTCTGTTCCTCTAAATTATCAATCTCTTCATTAATAAGTTTTTTTAGTTGTTTTTTAAGCTTGGATTCATTAATAGACATTTTTTTTCCTCTTTTATAATTATCTTCAAAGTCCCTAAAGTTCATGATGTTTCCCATTGTGTAGGCTTCGTGTTCCATTCCTCGCATATGTTTATCGTCTTGAGCGTAGCCTAATTTGTTTATGCCGTGATCTAAATCACCACGACAGTTTTGAACATGGTGAATTAACTCATGTGAAATAGATCTTAAAATATCTTTAAGGTGTCTTCCCGTTACATAGATGGTAATTTTCATCTCATCGGGATTGTAGTGGGCTGTTGATCCTAAAGGATTTTTAGCATTATCCTCGTCGTCTAAAAAGTCAATTTCAACTGGCTTGTCAAAGTCTAAATTTTTAGATGAGTAATCTGTAAAATTATCGATAAGCTCCATGTTGGAACTATAAATCCCATCTCTGGACTTATCATTTATTCTAATCATGAAGTAAATAGTTTATTCTTCGGAGAAGGCACCAACTATGCTTCCAACACCGGGAACTTGTTTAATAACGTCTGTAAATTTAATTGAGCATATTGCATCTGTTATTTGTTCAAAGGCACCAGAAGATTTGAAATCTTCCAAAGCCATCTTTGCCAAAAACTCTGTGCTACTTGTTCCAAGCTTTGCTAAACCGCCAAGAAGTGATCCAATTTTTGAGCCAGCGAGTTGGTCCGCTTTTTGTGATGCAAAGTAACTAACCTCTTTTTCCACTTCCGAAGTGGTTACTCTTAAAAGTGCAACCAATAAATTTTCAGCAATTTCGGCACACCAAGATCTTTTGTCGGTATAAATTTGTTTAATGTCTTCCAAATCAATTGAAGCCAAAGTCTCTTTAAATGTTTTAAAAATGATGAGGTCTCTAACATCTGGATTTTTTGCGACATCAAAAAGCGATTGAAGGATAGCATCAACTACATAAGCCTGAATTTTGGTTGCAATTGCTTTTGTAAAGCCAGTGCCTTTACCGCTAATCATGTTCATAATTCCAGAACCAAGGTCCCCTAAAATTCCTTCTTGTAGTTCTCGTAAAGTTGGCTCTTTAGCACATCCAATGCATTTGTTTCTTTTTGATTTAATCTCTACAATAATAGCCATTTACTTTTTCCTTCTATTTGCACAAAACCGCTCCATGGTGAAGCCTTTTGGGTTGGCACACTTTTTAGCCCTTTTTCTTCTTTCTGAAGCAGACCACTTTTCATAAATAGTCTCGCTTTCTTCTAAACCACCGGGAGCGCCGGGTGGTGCTGAAAGGTAGTTTGGCTTTGGTTGATGGATGTAGGGTTTCATCTTTTTATTCTTCTTGCGAGGCATAAATGATTTGCCCCCGCCTTTTAATCCTAACAGAATTGGAACATTAATTTTATTAATTTTAATTGATTGTCTTTGGTACTTTTCCATTTCATCCAATGAGAGTGATTTGTCAATAGAGTCATTAAGTTCATTTAGCAGGGCTTCTAAAAAGCCGTTGTTTCTCAATTCTTTAAAAATTAAGTTTTCAACTGAGAACTCGCCGCCTTTTTCCAAGCCTGCTTTTCTCATTTTCATTATTTTATCTTTGAATTTCTCAAGTCTTTCAACTTTATCGTAGGGTTCCTCGGTATTGATTATGAGCCTCGCTTTGTCAATTAAATTTTCAGCCTTTTGACGAATAATCTTATTGTCAACTTTGGTGTGGGTGAGTGTTGGCTTAGTAATCCACTCACCATCCTTAACACTATAAACAGCCGTAGAGTGGTGTGGCTCGCTCGCATCTTGTGGATACAACTCCACCTCCCTATCTTTGATTGTAATGTCGTGACGGTCGTTATATAGGGCTTTCTTAGCTCGCAACATCTTCTTAACTAATTCAATATTATCATCGATATCTTTGTAGTCTACAATGACGTGGAGGTCAATATCTGATTTTTCACCATAGTGAAAATTTGCCATGCTGCCGGTGAAGGTTACATCCTTAATTGATTCATCTGGGATATCCAAATATTCAGCGAAGTGTTTAGCAATGTCTAAAAGCTTTTCACGGACCTCTGGTTTTAAGACCATATCATCCCAGAGTAAAGGGTTTAGAGTTTTGCCAACGGTGATCGAAATCATTATTCAGCAACCTGCTCAGTTTTTACAGCATTTGCAATCTGTCTACCTAGTGATTTTGTCCTGCTGAATTTATTTTTGTAGAAATCTAAAAATGCTTTGGGTCCACCTTTCATATAAATTCCCCTCAAGTAACTGCCCTGATTCATGATGTTGTTGTGGACCGTGCTACTGGATACTCTCGATAAGCCCCTTTGTGCTGATCGATAAATATTTCTCATTCCAGCCGGCCCCTGTTGATGGGCAACATAAATTAAATATTCGTCATCAGTGTTCATCGGTCTGCCTGTAGTTTTCTCTATTGTTGAAATATTATTATTAATCATTCTAGCAGCAGCGTCTGCGTTTGCGCCGGGGTCATAGAATCCTTCAGGGTAATTTTGTAGTCCATAACTTGTACCAGAGCTTTTTAAGAAAGCATAAAGTCCCGCAGCAGAACTTAAAGGTGTTCTAGCGTATGGATTGAAACCAGATTCATAAATAGCCATTGCAAGCATGATATCTAAATCAATACCATTTTTCTCAGCCGCTGTTTCAATCGCGTCAATAACTTTAGGAAACATATCGGCTGGAACATCCCCATATTTATATGATATTTCATCCGATGGGATTGATCTAATCAATCTGGAGTATCTTTTAACAGTGCCTTTCTTTTCTTGACTAAATATTTTTGCTCTCTCCTCTGGTGTCTCATCTGATGTACCACCAAAAGCTTGTTTCATCCCTAGAGCGCGCGCCGTCTTTGGACCAACACAGCCATCAGTTCTAATTTTAGACATTTTTTGAAATGCTATAATGTTGTAAAGAGTTCTTAGATCAAATGTTCCATAAGCATCTTCGTCTTTAGTTGGAGGATTTAAACCAAGTTCAGCCAATCTATCTTGAATTTGCTTTACCTTATCACCTTTAGAACCAATGGTGAAGTAGCCCATCCCCTGACAAGCAGATGCTCTGGATTTGGCATAACGAGCCAACTGAACTAAATCTAATCCCCTTAATTTGCTTGTGGCAAGTCTTTTACCTGAAAAGTCTTTAATGACAGCAGAAATAGGAGCTTGAACGTTTGTTTTACCAGTTACTTGAGAAGCTACGGCTTCGGCAAAGTTTTGAGCATCAGAACCAGTTAAGTGAATTCCATCTCCGGTGTTAACATCGTCATCTAAAAATCCGGCTGTGTGGGGGTTTACAGCTTTTACACCCATGCTATTTGCAGTAGAAACAATAGCATCAGCCATTGCTTTTCTTTTAGCTTTGTAAGATTCAGAGTGAGAGCTTCTACCAAATACTTTTTTTACCCTAGCCGGGTCGCCTGTTCTAGCCGGGGGTGCAGCACCAATTACAATTTCTACACCTTCACCGAACTTTCTTCTAATCAATTCAATTAAATTTGCTGTTGCAGTTTCAGAAAAAGCTGCATTTGGGTTGTTGCCGCCTGTAAAAACAACAACTAAGCTAACTGGTCTATCTGGGCTAATCGTTGAAAGTCTCTGGATTGTTTTATTTGTATTCTCACCAGCCTTGAAGTTTCTAATTACCTCATAGCCATTTCTCTTTAGGATTCTTTGTAAAGCTCTGCCGCTATAAGCAGTCTGGCTATCACCAACAATGATGGCTAGCTTATCTTGGTTCTGCTCTGATAGCATTCTGAACCATTTAAATGCTAGATTTTCACCCTTCTTATCCCACATTATCTGTTCTTCCTCACTATCTTAATTAGCATGTTGTAGATCTCGCGGACAAACTCTTCTAGTCTATCAACGGAGTCCTGAGTGGTGTGTAGATCAGCTTCAATTCTCTTCATTGGATCTTTTGCTTTGGACCTTTTCTTTGCTGGTCTTCGTAAAGAGACAATGCGAGGAACATCAATTCCCGTTGTGGTAAATTCAATTAGTAGCTCTTCGCGAATGATGTCTTTAAGCTCTTTTTTGGTCGTTTTCATCTAGGCCCCACCTATAAAGTAAATAGGCCTAAAACATTGAAAGAGCTTTTTTGATTAGGCCGTCCGAGTTGCTTGGCTTATCGTAATCTGATAATTCGTCAATCGCGACCCACCTGTAATCATCGTGTTCTTCATTGACCTTTTGGGCATTAACTTTGCCTTCAAATTTTTTGCAGGCAAAGACATAGACCTCTCTTTTGTCTGGTGAAACAACTTTTTGTAAGAAAACTAGATCTTCTGGCAAAACTTTGAGTCCAGTTTCCTCAGCAGTTTCTCTAACGGCTGCGTCTTTAGGCGATTCGCCTTTTTCTGCTCCTCCACCTGGGAATCCCCACAACCCACCATAAGGCACGCCGTCTCTTCTCTTCAAAAGCAAAACTTTCGCATTATCAAGGCAGACTACAATAGAAGAAAATTGCCTTGTTCTGGCGGATTTAATTTCAACAATCAACACTAAGCTTCTCCATCGGTCGCTACGGTCATCAGTGACTGGAATCTGAGCTTATCATAAACCTCAGCAAACATTTGACGGTATTCTGGGTTGGCAATGTTAGATTTCTCTAATTCGTCCAACATGAACCAAAGAGAAGCGTTTTCATCTTCCAGTCTTTTGATTTCAGTTTCCAAATCTTGAATTTTTTGCTTTGTTTCTTTATAATCCATTTTTAAGTAACTCCTTAATCGCCTTCAATGGAGAGCAGATTGTTAAATTTTTGAAATTTACTGTTGCGGCACTAATAACACCAACAATTTCACCTTTTTTGTTCAGAACTGGAGAGCCAGATGACCCTCCGATGGCCGGGATGCTAAAAATGGACCTGTCATGAGAATCACCGCTATAAATCCCTCTAAAAAGTGGGACCATACCCTCTTCAAAGATGCCCATAGGAGCAGCAATGTTGTAGACTGTCTCGCCAACAGCAGGCGGCCTCTCTGCTATCTTGTATGGTGGCAAATCTAGCTTTTTAGTCCTTAATAAGCACAAGTCGCTGGGTCTATCTAGCGCTACAACTTGAAAATCGTGCCTTTCCATCTTTAAAGTTAGGCCATAGAATTCCAATTCAAACTTGAAGCCTGGAAGAGCCGCTATTCTCCCAAAATTCATGTCGCAGACATGTCCTGAAGTCACTAAATAAGAATAATCACCCTTGTGTGCTACGACAAAAGAAGATGCTGAAGACTCATACTGTTTTGTAATGCACTGCTTCGGGTTTTTTGGGTTGCAAGCTGTGATTTTTAAGACTTTTTCGACCTTAAGAAAGGTCCCTTCAAAAAAGATTGAGTTTTTATGACTTATTGCCCCTGAGCAACTATTTAATCCGAGCAATACGCTAATAAGAAAAACAAATCTCATACAATAACTACTGCGGAGGACAAGGTTTGTGTAAATTATTAATTTTTTTAAGTCTTTTAGTTGTAATTGGCTCAGCCGGCCTACCTAAGTTAGACAAAAAGGCTAATAAAAACAGAGATTTCTTGAATAAATTTGAAAAAACCTATGAAATAAAGTCCTATGACGATTTTAAAGAGGATTTTTTCAAAAAGTTTGAAAAAGTTTCCAAATAATGCTATAATAGCTTAATGGACATTTACGCATTCGTTAGAATTTATACAATCACAAAGTCATTTTACGAAAGAATCATAGAAATTATGCGAGATTTGAGCAACTATGGTGATTTATCCATAGAAGATCTATCAGAATTCCTTTTAGTTCTTAGCGAAACAATGATTTTCATTGAAGAGGCACTAGATTCGGTGGATAGTGCGACAGATAAAATAGTCAACACTGCTATTTTAAACGAGCTTCACCATTTATTGCTGGATGCTGCCACTTTAGAAAGAAAGATAGAAAATTGGGTGCCAATTTACTCAAATTAGCTTTAGTTAAATAAAATTTTAATTTGTGATACCATTAAACTATGAGTAATAACTTAAAAAGAAAAATTAAAAGAAAGAAATACTTAGAAGAAAGAAAGGTTTCTGAAAAAGAGCTAGCTTCAAAGATGAAAAACATCTTTTTACCTGATCAATGCTCAAATTGTGAGAAACCTTTTGATAAAAAGAGTAGAGAAATGGCTATGACTTGGAGAGTTGTTGCTAGAGAAGAGCGAAAACACCTAATTTGCCCCACCTGCTGGGGCCTTATAGAAAGAATTGATCCCCTACGCGAAGAGCGAGAGCGGAAGCTTCGCCTGCGTCAAGCTCAATCACATACTGAGCAGGGCCAGGAGACTCAATTGAATCCTCAGAATGAGGCTTAGCATTCAAATGGATGCCTATAATCTCACCATTTTCATCTAAAAATACAATGTCGAGTGGAATGTAGGTGTCTTTCATCCAAAATGAGCGCATCTCAGGCTTATCGTAGATAAAAAGACCGGCTGTGTTCGGCCCTAGCGGCTCTTTGCGGTGCATTAAACCCTTAGCCTGCTCTGCTGGGCCGACGAAAGGTATGAAATTCATGTTCCTACCGCGAAATTTTAGTCTTGATGTCTCTAAAATTTGCCACTTTTTCCATGTGTAGAGCATAAACTAAGTAGTTTGAGAGGAAAAGCTTGACAACAAAAAAATAAATTGTTATACTGGTGATAGCTTCGGAGGGAAACTATGAAAAAGCTACTGATCATTTTAATTTTGTGTTTATTTCCTGCAAATTTACTTGCAGTTGAGATAATTAACGGCGGTTCACCAACCAATTTTGTAAAATGCTCTAAAACAACAAAATTTTTAATTGATTCAATAAATTATGATATTAAAAAATTTATTAATTCTTATAAAAAATCAACAATAAAAAAATTTTTAAAGCAGATTCGTGTCTGCCACGTCATCAATCTCGACGGAATGACGTGGGTTGGCGGAACTTATGACGTAAAAAGGCGAATAATTTATCTAAGGGCGCCTAAGCACTATAAACACGAGTATCTTTTACACCATGAATTCTCAAGTATAATTTTAAAATCACCAGAAAATCGTCATAAACGCTTGTCGGTCCTTAAAGAATTTTGGAAAATTAATGACGGTTCTTACACGGGGGTTGGGAGAGTCAACAAATCTAACTGGTTGGACGAGGTTGCATCCTATCAACGACGTGGCTTCGTTGTTCCCTACGCTCAAACCAATTTTGAGAACGATTTTAACATGACTGCTGCTTATTTAAAAACAAGAAGTTTGTCCTATAACACTAAAATGGCTAAAAGATTTAAAAGAATGAAGTCTAAATTTAAGATAGTTCAGCAGTTTTATAAAAATCTTTGAAATTTATTCTTTACAGACTCATTAACAGTCTTAACGTCATCGTCATCGTCATCTCCTTTTGGAGTTGGTGAAGCTGTTGGCGGCGGAGGCTCTGCGAGAGCCTTGGCTACGGCAGAGGGTGGTTCTTTTTTAATGTCTTTAACAGGTTGCAAAATTTGCTGTGCAATTTGAGTTGCTGTTACATTAACCACATCTTTTTTATTTTTCAATGCTTGAGCTACCATGTTTGTCATTTCATCACTAGAAAATGGAGACTTCTTTGAAAGAGCAGCTAAAGACGCCCTAAGAAGACCGGGCTGTTTTAAAAATTTAGCAGAATGCTCACAGCCAGAGGCTTTAGATTTTCTACCAATACACTGAAAACCGGGCAAGACGGCTGCTAAGGCTGTTGCTGTCTTAGGACCGGGAATTCCATCAACCTTTATGGGTTTACCGTTGTTATCAAAAGCACCTAATCGGTTCAACTCTTGTTGAACTTTTATTAAAAGAGGATCTCTACGTCTGCCTTTAATCATAGTTGGCTTGTCAGTGATAGTTTCAGTTTCACCTTTTGCCATCTTGGTGTAAGCTGCTTTTTCGTCATTTGGGAGGCTGTCAAATTCATCAGCAGTCATGCCAATTGACTTAAGTTCGTCTGGTGTTAACTGCTCGTTTAAAACTGCTTGTAATTCTTCTTGAATTATTTTTCTAAGGGCTTCTTTCTTAAATTTCATTGACATTGACTCCGTAAATGTGGTAAAATAAATAGCTAGTAAAAAAAGTTTAATCCATGTCTAAAACAACCCTAATTCTACTCGGCTCTCTTATGCTCTTACTAGGGCAAGTCTTCGCTTGGTTTCTAAACAATTCTCAGTTTGTTTGGGACTGGTGGAAAGATAAGCCGCTAGTGACTGCCTTGGTCTGGTCTTTTCCAGTTTCACTGTCATTTTGGTGGGGATCTAAATGGTCCTATGCTGGATTAGAATCTGCTTGGGGATCAAGATTGCTTGGATTTGGACTTTCTTATGTAAGTTTTCCTATTCTAACTTGGGTATTCTTAGGCGAATCTGCTTTTACACCTAAGAATATTGTAAGTTCTTTGCTCGCTTTTGTACTTGTTGGTATTCAAGTCTTCTGGAAGTAGTGCTATAATGGTTGTACTTGAGGCACGATACCTTGAAGACAACTTCAAGCAGACAAGAGGTTAATTACCCATCAATCAAAATCTCTAAAATCTGCCTTTCGTGAGGGCGAAGGTCCATTCTCTTAATTCTTTCGAACTCCTCCTTTAAGGTTATTTCAACCAATCTGTCATAAGGATACATCCAGTAGTAAGCTGAGGAATTAAATTGACGCTTATAGAAGCCCCAGTTTGGCTCCTGTGCCTCTGTCCACCATCTAACGGCCATGCTTACGGCATAAGCCCTAAACTCCAACTCAGCCCGCACTGGGGCCGGTAAAGGCAATAGGAATAGCGCACATAGCCAAGCTGGGGGCCAGACCAAACCGAGCGGAGCGAGAATCGCGAAAATTTGCGGAAACAAGTAGCCAAACTTGTATAATAAACCCCACCTTTTAGCATCTTTCATGTGAACCCATTCATGAGCTAAGATTACGCAAGCGCTTAATGGATCATCCTCCTTAAAGGGTAGCGAGGGGACATAGACCTTGTTCCCTATAACAGTAATGTAGCGGCTCATAAAAGCCTTGTTAAAAAACAAGACCTTAGATAGGGCTTTCATAAGCAACGATTTGCGCTTGTCAACCAGTTCAAAGTCAGGGAATTCCTTTTTTATCTCTAATTCTAGGTTCTTGCGTAGTAGGGCGTAATCCATCATGCTGTAAATAGGAGTTTAAGCCTGGAAAAATTTTTACAAAATTTTTTTAGCCTACCCACTTTTTTAAACAATAAAGCCGTCTTAGGGGTAGTAAGGGGTAGTAGGAGAACACAACCGTTGGCCTAAGTCTAGGCTACTTCGCTTAAAGCAGGAAGAATCTTACCCTGAACTCCGAATTGAGTTAGTTTTTCTGATTTTATAGGTTTCATTCCAACTAAATCTAGATCGTCATATAATCCAAAATTATCTTTAAAAGTAGAAGAATCAAAATAACCATTACGTTTTAAAAAATCATTAATATAGGCAGCTTGAAGATTATCTTTGTTGTATAATAAGAATTTCTCTTTACCAGATGTTTTTAGAGATTGTTTGTTAAATTCATTTACTTCTTGATTAATCTTATCAAGATTATCTTTAGCCGTTTCAAACATATCTTGTTTTTGTACAATACTCCCTTTATTCCAAGCTTTTTCAAGTAATAGGGATAATATCGTCAAATATTTATCACCACCATTGGTTAAATCAACACTCTTCTTATTCTTAAGTAGAATCACATAATTTTGTGTTCTATGAGGCGCAAATCCACCAAAGATATGCCATTCGCCCTCTTCTTTTAATCCTGGTGTAGAAGTTCCAGATGATCTATAAAAAGCTATAGGCCCTCTTTGAGTATCCAATAAAACTATTGGTCTTTCATAAGTGCCATCATCGTAAATTAATGCTTTATTTTTTATTAAGCTTTGAGGGATGATCTGAAGCCAATTCGGATTATTTTCTATTTTGGCTTTAAGATCTTCTCTTGCTTGATTAACTTCTT
>Ga0208644_1002063_pt1 | contig 16229 bp, 15 predicted proteins | sample VirMetDEL_Nov_18_FD_184517 | JGI IMG/M metagenome (GOLD analysis project Ga0208644, IMG submission 184517) | Aqueous microbial communities from the Delaware River and Bay under freshwater to marine salinity gradient to study organic matter... | ecosystem: Environmental > Aquatic > Marine >... | reverse complement strand
GTAAATCAATATTTTATTTTGTGATATCTTTATGCGCTTTATTAACACTCATACCACCTTTAAGCATACGTCCCATCATCTTCATTCTATGCGATTTTAATTCGGTGCCTGACATACCTTGCTTTTGCATCTTCGCCATATGTTTATTTAAATCCGCCTTTTGTTTATCTGTCATCTTAACGCCTTCACGTTTCTTTTTTGGTGCTGGTGGTGGTGGTGCTGATTCACTTGATGATTCGTACTGATTTGATATTTCCATTTTGATATTTACATACAAAAAAATTTTGACAAAATTAATATATAGTATTTTGATAAATGAATCAATACACTGATACACAGGTTATAGAATGTGCCAGATTACATAGTGAAGAGGCGAAAGCCAATAATAATGATAATTATGCTTTATGGACTAATAATCTTACAGATATTATTCATTTGAATTCAGGTGATGTTATATCTATGCATTCTGCAATGATTAGTGAAAGGGGTGCAGGACAAACAACAAGTATAGAAATAAAAGGAGTTGAATTAGGACCACAAAAAACTTTTGAATTTATTAATTTATCAGGTAATGAACCTGATAGTACCCTTGTAAGTGGTTTTAAATCTATTGACGCAAATTTATCCTCTCAAACTATAAATATTAGAGATGATACTGCTGTATTTACTATTTCATATTATATTAATGCGAATGGTCATAATTATATTCAATTACCAAGGAGATATTGGTGGAATCAAAATGCAAGTCCAATAACTGATAATTGGGTGAATGATAATATCGTGAATTATGGGAGATCATATTTTGATCCATTTAACGGATCATCAACTGAAACATCTATGAATCGTTTTATGTTTTGGGATGATTATTACCAAAAGAGTTTTCAACAAACTACCGCTTTAAAAAACAATAATGATAGATACACCATTATGGTTAGAGATAAAACATTTTTTAGTTATAATGCAAGTGGTGTTTTTAGACCTCCCGTATATTTAAGGGATCCGGAAAACGCTATTTATAGAACATATAAAGAATTAAAACAAATACAAATTGAAAAAGGTTTTAATTCACCTGAATATATTGCCGATGAAATTACAAAACAATTACAGAGGCCAACACAGGATGCAACATATCAAATAAGAAATTCAAGTGATATAAATGCTAATCCAGAACATCCGGGTTTTCCAGTACCAATTTTTAAGACATTTGAAACAGAAACATATAAAGCGTTTAATTGTGCTGGATTAGTAGAAGAAGATATGGCTACTTTAAGTAATGAGTGGTTTAGTGGTGCGAGTTTAAATGCAAGTGGTATAAGATATTTACAAAATTATCATATTGTTGGTTGTAAGCGTCCAGAATTATATGAAACCGGAAGATTGATAAATGCTAAATGGTCATCACCAGATAATGTATATGAAGGGATCCTTGGGAGCGAATTAAGGGTTGCTTGGAAAGAAGATAATAATGTTATAAGTTTGAATCTTAGATATGATAAAGAAATATGTGATAAGTTTAAAGCGTTTTTTGATGCTCAGGATTTATACCCTGAAATATTTAATACATTTACGGATCCAAGAAATCTATACGCAGGAAATGAAACAATTAATACCTGCCGATGGTTGCATATTAACTCTACATCAAATGCTTCTATTACAGATGCTATTGATTATGAGAATGATGCTCCATTAGGTTGGTCGGGATATCTTAATCCTTCATCAAGACCATCTACAAATGGAAAACAATACGCATCAAGGTTATGTCCAATCTTATATGATCCTGCACAAAAAGATACATTTTTTAATTCACCAAATAATGATAAAGGTGAAAAAACATATGGTTGTATTGGTAGGGATAGTGAAGGATATATTGTTTTATATCCAACACCATTAAATGGATGGGCGAGTCAGTTTTGGAATGCTATTATGTTAGGTGCTAATGAAACAACAGAAATACCACAATATCACAGAATTGGTTTTGATATGCATTTCTCCGCTCCGGGAGTTGGATGGATATTACCTTACGCTGGTTTCTCAAGAAGACAACAAGAAACAAATACTAATTCTGTACCATTAGTAGGAACATTTACCGCAAGAAATAGTGATGCAACAGTGATGCTAAATTATGGTCTTCAACCTTTTAGATATAGAACAAAATTATATATTGGTGCAGATTCTCCAAAACTTGTTTGGGATGGTACTAATTTTGGTTTTAGTGGATTACACACTGGTATGAACTCTGGTAATGATGAAAGGACTAATTCACCATATGATGTCGGTCCGGGTACTGATTTACTCACAGCCGTTAATAATCGTGCAAGTGATATTGTTTATAAAATAAATCCAAGAGAACAAATGACAGATTGGACACCAACAAGGGTCCCGTATGTAGATGCAAAGATTATGTATTTTAATGCTTCTCAAAATGCAAGTGAAAGTTATACTGCACGTGTTTTCAATGAGAATTTAGAACCTTGGTTAATTTATGATAGTCTTTGTGGTATATTTTTACAAGATTTCAATTTAACAGAGGCTGAATGGGAAGGTACTATATTTGATAGATTAGGTTTTTCATATAATCAATTTAATAGTACAACACATACAAGATTAACACGTATAGATTACAATAATTTAAATGATTTATCATTAATCACAACCAATAGTGAAGTTAGTGAAGGAGATACAAAAATATACCATCAAAATATGTTTGGCGCGCCCCTCTATTCAAATATGCTACCAACTACGCAATTATTTAACAATGTGAATGGATCGGGAACAATTGCACCACAAATGGTTTATTATCCTGAAATTGTACAGGAAACACAAAGTATTGTAATCAAGGCGGATAGATTACCAACAAGAATGATTAGAGGTTATTATACAATAAGAAGTAATATTTTACAAGAACCACATTTTGTTGGTGGTAAAAAAGATAATACATTAATGCCGATTATCGCTATATGTGATAAAATAAATGGAGATGGAGATTTCTATTTTCAATCACAATCATCATTAGAATTTACAATCACAAAACCATTACGTCTTGCAAGTATTAGTTGTAGTATTCACGATCCGGATGGTAGTTTCGCAAATACAAACGAACAAAATACAATCTTATTTAAAATAGAAAGACAAAAGAACGTCACCTTCAATGTTGTCCAAGAAATATTGCAAGGAGAACAACAAGGTAAAAAAAGTAATTTATAATTCAAGTTAAATTAAATCGTGATTTATATTGTTTAATATTTTCACGTAATGATGTACTATTGCCCCAGAGGATCCAACGACTTAATGCTCCTGCACTTTCATAATTATTCCAATTTTCCTTTTTTCTATGTCTATTAAGATATCTACTACGACGCTCCTTATCCTTATGGATTAAATAATCACTTGCACCACTTTGACCGAAATACGTGGTTTTTGTTTTACCATCATCATATGTAAATACCGCCATATATTTTTTACCTTCTTTATTTGATTTCTTAATAACCATTTTAACCATTTATATATATATAACATTATTCCTCTTCATCACTACTTTCCAATAATTTTTGTAATTGCGCTTCCAATTCTAATTTCTTTTTTAACTTTTCTTTTTGTTTTTTATTTTGGAGATGTTGATTTATTTGTGAATTCAATTCCATATTTTGTTTTTTCAACATATTATAACTTTCAACAGATGGTCTTTCCTTGTATGATGATAATTGATTTTCTACTTGACACATTCTGTCCATTAATTTACGATTAATTCTTCTACTACTTTCTAAATCTTCAACTAATTGTTTATCCATTTTTTCTTTGATTTCTTTATAATATTCTTCCTTGTATGTTGTGATAATTAAATCCTTGTAATTATGATCTTTATCTTCCAACGCCTGTACCTTTTCACGTAATTTTCTATTTTCATTCCTTAACCTTGTTGGCTCTTCTAATTCAATTAATGTATCTTGCATCGCTTTGACGAAGGCCTTACAACTTGGATCATTCATAAACTTAACTATACATTGTTTAAAATCCCTTTTCAAATTACGTTGTTTATCTGTTTTATTTTCACTTTCGTCATACGCATATATACCACCTTCATAGTAATCTAATAGTTTAATCGCAACAGCATCCGCATTAACAACTCTTAAATCTTTTTTCATTAAATATAACAAATAAATTCTTTTTAAATATTTTACGCACAAAATAATTATTTTACATTCACGATGTGTTATTCTTGCACCCTTCCCCTTCCCTCCTTGTATAACATAATATAGAAAGACTCATAATTAATGGATAATTTTAGAAACTTTTTATTGTGTTATTTTTGTCCAAATGTGTAATTATTTTTGTCCAAATGTAATTGGTTATAAAGTAAAATGTAATTGTTTATAAAGTAAAATGTAGAGAGTTAAAAGGTAAATGTAGCATTTTAAAGTAAAACACAGGGTTTAGAGGATATTGTTAAAAGTATTCTATGCAATCTCAAATATTGAGAAAGAATATATATATATGGAAATAGTTTGTTAAATATTAAAAAATGTGTGTTTTCGTAATTTTCCCTTTTGACACCTTTTAAATGATTATATTTACCTTTGTTTTTTATAACATTTACTTACATATTACGAAAAAAATTTACACAATCACTTTTTATTAACACCTTTCGTACCACTCATCATCTCAAATATTTTTTCTGGTTGTATCTTTGGTCTTTCATTCGCCTTTTCTACATTATGTTGCATCTTTTGGCAATAGCAGGGGATTTTCGCATCTAATTGTTTTAATGTTTTTGGTCTCCCTTTTACTTTTTTTGTACGCGAAGGCATTTATTAAATACTTTTAAAAAAAATTATTATATCAAAAAAATATATTATATTAACAAATATGTCATTAGTTATATGTAGCAATCTTATTGAAGATAAAAGGGAAGCATTACAAGATCAATCTGTAAATGAAGCATTTTCATTTAGAAATGAATTATCAAGTACATTGAAAATCCCTGCAAATTCACAGGTTGCAGTACAATCGGTTAAAGTTAATGTTGATGGAAGAATTGTTGTTGGTAAAGATAATGGTAATTTCTATCAGTACTTTGGTGATAAAATAGATGAACCGGCGGGTGAAACATTAGAAGAAAAAACATCTAAACCTGTTATCGTCCGTATAGCGGATGGAGATAAAGTTTTAGAATTGAGTAAAACCGATTTAGCAGTTGAGATGCAGAGAGCTATTCGTAGAGCATCATATCATCCAAATCAAAAAAATCAAGCGACTGTTGAAAATGAACCAGCAGCAGGAGAAGGATTTACAATTACATATGATAGTAATAATGCATCCGCAAGTAATGTACCGACTGCGATGGAATATTATGGTAATACATCCGCAAGGGATCCAAGCACCGCATTTATATACGGAGCGACTCCGGGTGTATTTCAAAGAAATCTTGGAACAAATACAATTGATTTATGTACTGGTATTGCAAGGCAAGATCCAATGAGTACTGTGAATGGTAGTCTCACAATTAATATATCAAGTGCGAATGCGAATGCAAATGCAAGTGGGGTCCCGTGGTTAGTTGGATTATCAAGGAGTGTAAATCAGCAAGGGACCAAAAACCCATTATATACACCTCCATATTGGGGTGCTAGTAAAAACAATACTGGATTTATTAATGCGAGAACTGGTGGTGGAGCAGGATTTCTTGATTTTGCGTGCGCTCGTAATGATGCAGGTGAATTAGTATTATTTCATAGTTTATGTAATGCGTCAAATAATAATAAATTATCACATTATGAAGTTGAATATTGGAATAATACAAATTCATCATTTACTGGCGCAGGTAGATTTGATTTAAATGGATCTGGGGCAGATGTATATACACGAGTAAGATTTAAAATAGCAGGTGAAAGAGTTTCTTGTCATTTATATAATAGCAGTACTACATCATATGAATTAGTCACTGAATATGCATCATTACAAAATGCGAATACATATTTTAAACCTGTAAATCAAGCGTGTTGGTGTCTTCATCCAGTATTATCTGTTGGATCAACTCCGGGTAATTTATCCTGTACATTAGAATTTGAGGATTATACTGGATTAACTATAACTGGATATGATGCGACAGATGGTGTAAATGGTGGGTGGTATGAAACTATGGAATACGTTGGAGCAACAAATGAATGTTTAGAAGTAGAGAGTAGAGCCTGGGGTGTATCACAAACAATGGTCGCAACAAATTACGCACAAATTGGATTGAATGCATCATCCACTGGGCCCGAGTATGATCACGTATTGATTTTAGCAAGTAATAGAATATATAATGGAACACAGGGAGCAAATGCACGTCGTCTATTAGGATATGAAAATTCATTAATTGATGATCCAGTGATTACTCCGGGGAAACCAGCACAAGCGAAATTTCATAGTGATAATGACCCTGATATTACAACCACACAGGCATTATTTGTTAGATTGAATAATTTTGGACAGAAGGTATTAAATGCGCGAATGGGTAATAGATCAAATATCATATGTCATTTACCTCGTTTTGATAATTCATTTTCAACTGGCCGATTACATTTTGAACCAAATAATCTTATGTATCTTGATTTAAATAATCCATACGAACTAAATGTAAATGAATTTGATATATCCTTTTGTTATATAAATGAACAATATGCACGTACATTAACCGGACAATCAATAGTCGCATTGCATTTTAGAGAAAAACCAAAAATGTAAATTATTTTTCTAAAAAGTTTAGTTAAAAATAAATTATTATAAAGATTTTTTTTATAAATTAATTGTATAATGAGTAAGCAACCGCCACAAGTCCAATTTAATTTTGAGCCGGATGCAATAGAAGATGAAAAAATAAGTGAAATAGATTATACAATTGAAGATGAAATTGAAGAAGCAGTACCAAAAATGAAATTACCTGATATATCAAAACAAAAAATCATTGAAGAAGATGTATTTGAATATCCTGATAATATTGGTGTATTACCCGATAGTATAAGAGCAAATCTTGAAACTGAATTTATGGAAGAAGGTAAAGTATTTAAAGATAAAACCAAGGTCGCGAAAACAAACACTAAATAAAGATGGAACACCGCGTAAAAAATTAAGTGAAGAACATAAACAAAAACTAAAAGTAGCACGTGAAAAGGCATTACAAGTTAGAAAACAAAAGGCAGAAGAACGTAAGAAAGAAAAACAATTCCAAGAAGAAGAAACACAATTGAAACAAAAAAAGAAACAAATGGATTTTGATAAATTAAAAAAGGAAGTAGAACAGCCAGATGTAAAACCGGAAATAGTGAGATATGAAAATCATCGGGGATTGACAAAAGAAGATCTTGAAAAAGCACAATTTGATGCGATTGCAAAATATGAATTCTTGAGAAAACAACGTAAAGCAGAGAAACGTGAAAAAGAACAACTTGAATTACAAAAACAAGAAATCATAAATAAGTTAAAACCACAAACGGGATATCGTGCAATGGGTAATAATGGTAGATATTTAAATCCATACGATTCGTGTTATTAATATAATTTTTTTATCTGTATCTTTATAAATGAAAGTACCAAAAATTTTACATCAATTATGGATTGGTGATAAACATCCTCCAATCAATGCATTGAACTCTGTAAAAAATATGAATCCTGATTTTGAATATATGTTTTGGAATGAAGATAAATTAAAAGAACTCATTATTGCTAAAAAATATCAACAAAAAATAGATTTAATGGATGAATTAAATGGTAAGGCAGATATGTATAGATGGTTAATATTAAAAAAATATGGTGGTATATTTATTGATGCTGATATGATTTCAATTGAACCGCTTGATGATTTTTTATTAAATCAATCATTTTTTAGTTGGGAAAATGAACTTTTAAGACCTAATTTATGTGCTACAAGTATTATGGGATTATCACCTAATCATATTATATGTAATAAAGCGATTGAATATATAATGAATAATAGAATAACAAGTCCAGCGTGGAAAAGTGTGGGACCAGCATTATTATCTAATATTTATCATTCATTAGAAGATAAATCTGTTGTTAAAGTTTTTCCATCATATTATTTTTTACCAGACCATTTCGGGGGATATAAATATACTGGACACGGAAAAGTATATATGACACACGAATGGGGAAGTACGCGAAATAATTATAATCAAATCAATGTAATGAAAATACCAACACATCATACATATCCTGAAAAAAGTATTGATATTCATTTAACTGGTAATGATAAACAAATCAAAGAATATATGAAATCAATTAAATCAATGGAAGGACATTTTGCAATCAATATCCATTGTGAAAAGGATATATCAAAATATCTTAACTCAATGCGATTTGTTAGACAGATTAAAAAAGATGATGTAATTGAATTGATACAAGAAGTAGATGAAGAAATAACATTAACGGATATAATGAATGAAGAAGGTAGTGATAAAGGACAAGGGAGACATAACTATACAAAAAAATATGAAGAATTATTTGAACCAATTAAAGATGAAATAACAACATTTTGTGAAATTGGTTTGGGAACAAATAATCCGCATATTAAAAGTAGTATGGGAATAAATGGAATACCACTTGCATCTGTAAGGGGTTGGAAAAGATATTTTAAAAATGCGAAAATATACGGAGGTGATGTAGATAGAAATATTCTTGATAACGATGATGGTATATTAACTAATTATATAGATATGACAAATAGTAATAGTATCCGTGATTTTTGGAATAATTTTGATGTTAAAATGGATATTATTTTAGATGATGGATTGCACGAATTTGATGCTAATGTAAATTTATTTGAGAATAGTTTTGATAAGTTTGAGAAATATTATATCATAGAAGATATTGGTATTAATTATTTACAACAATGGAATAATAAATTGAATGAATGGAGAAAAAAATATCCTTGGTTGTTATTTGAATTACTATTGGAAAATATACCAACAAATAATTACGATAATAATTTAATCATTATAACAAAAAATATAGTTATATTATAAATATGTCAAAAAAAAGTGGTCCGCAGATATTCAAGGTAAGAGATCCTCCTCCAGATAACAAGTTTGATGATTTACACGAAAATTTACCACAAATGCCTTCCTTATGCTTAATTATCGGTAGTGTCCGCTCAGGGAAGTCAAATCTCCTTACGAATTTTTTTTGCTCCCCTGAATTTTATAAAGATAAGTTTGATACTGTGAAGTTTGTCTCAACAACCCTTCATACAGATCATAAAGGTAAAATATTATCAAAGTATTTTGATTGCACGGATGTATATGATGATAGTATAATTGAAGATATTAAAAAAGGTCAATCTCAATATGAAGATGAAATTCGCCCCACGTATGCACTCGTACTTGATGATGTCCTTACGCAAGATTTCAGTAAATCTAACGCCGTCTCATTTTTCGCGACGCGCTTCCGCCACTACATTGATATGTACGTGATCGCGACACAATCATTTCGTGCTGTTAGTGGTATGATTAGAAACAACGCAACCAATGTAATTGTATGCCGTCTCCAGAATGCAAAGGAAAGACAGAAGGTAGCGGAGGAGTATGGGCCGATGATAGAAAATGAAAAAACATTTAATGCTTTATATGATCAAATCCATATAAAACCATATCAGTATATGGTAATAGATTTACAATCAAATCCTGCAAGAGTATTACATAATTTTGATAAAGTGATATGGGTTGGTAAAAAAGAAGAATAATTTTAAAAATAATGTTGTCAAAATATTTATAAACCATTTAATAAATGAGCGATTTATATGGTACTGATTCGGGCGCGATTGCTTTTGGAAATGCAAGAATGCAACAGGTAAGGGATTTAAACCAACGTATCGCAGAACATAATAAGAATGTTGCTGATACAATTACTGGATTAAAAGATCAAGTACAATCTGTTGCACAGATGAAAGAGATAGAAGAAACCGCAAAAGGTTTATGGGCGGGACACGGGATGCCGAGTAAAATCAAAGCGTATCAGGACTGGCGTGCAAACAGAAATGGTGGTAATACAAAAACAAATCCAACTGATGATTCAACACAAACAACTACTCCCGCGGAAGGTGATCGGGCCCCTGCTATTCAAGGAGATAATCAGGCTGGATCCGGAGAACCAACTACGGCTGATCCCCCTGCTGAACCTGTTGCCGAAGGGTCAAATACTGGATCATCTGTTGCAGAAGAAGAAGAAGGGATTGGTGGTAAATTAACCAAAGGATTTTCTCGTATGACAGGTATTAGTGAAGACGCATTGGAAATGGCTGGTAAAGGTGTTGGTATTCTTGGTGCTGGTGCTATTGCTGGTGAAGATTTATATAATGATTTTAAGAAAGGTGGTTGGGGATCTATGAATACAGAACAAAAGATTGGTAATATTATGCAGATCGGTGGTGCTGCTGCTGATATCGTTGGGACTGTATTCCCTCCTGCTGCACTCCTTGGTGGTATCTTGGATATATCAAGTAATGTTGTTGATATGGTTGGAGATAAATTAAAAGAACAACAACAAGAGACATCATTAGACCAAACACAACAGAGTGAAACAGAACAGGGTGTTGGACAAACTTCGGGACCTACGCAAGTCACTGGACGCACTGAATAAGTTTTACAATTGTAATCGTTGATTACTTAACTTTTTTGATTTTTTTATAGTATTTATTTTAATATTTATTCATTATAAAATATGAGTGTTTATTGGCGCGCGGATGATACTGTAAGAGTTGGTGAAACAAAAATCTCTATTCCAAGTGAAAATGGTTTAGAATACTCTCCGGGACAGAAAGTCCAATTATATGTTGATGGATCTACGAAATTTATGGATGGTCGTGAAACATATTTACAGGCGGATTTCAAAATAACTCTTCCTGCTGGTGCTACCCCTACTCGTCTGCAATTAGATAAAGTTGGTGGTAATATTTTAATTAAAAACATTCGTATCTATGATGGTACGCGTGGTAATTTACTTGAAGAAGTTGCATCTTATGATTGTTATGTAGCCGTTAAATATGATTATGATAAAGATAAGAATATTGAAAATATGCGCGCATTACGTGAAGGGGGTGCTGTCCATCAGCCAGATAATCGTGGTAATCAAGGTACTACCAAAACGTCTATGGCGAATACCACAACTAATCCATATTTTAAGAAAACAAATGGTGATCAGGATACAGCGTTTAGTGATACGGATTTCCTTACTTGTAAATTGAATATCCCAATTCACACCGGAATTTTTGCAAATAGTGATACTATCTTTCCACTTATGCTTACACAGGGACTTTATATTGAAATTGATTTAAATGATGCTCCTGCCGTATTAAAACAACTTGATTCCGTTAATAGACAAATCCGTACAAAACTCGGGCCAGTATTTCATTCTCTTAATGGTAGTGATGCCCCAGATGATTATCAAAATGGATCTGGTAGCGACACCTTTTACTTTACAAAAGATAATAATATTACCGAAGTTAATCAGTTTCCACTCGTCGTTGGTGAAACATTTGCATTTTGTAGTAAAACAAATAATGGTATATCTCCTGCATTATCAGGAGATTTGGTTATTAGCGAAATTAATTTATCTGCTGGCGCGAATAATGGCGATGGTTTAATTGAAGTTAAGACAAATGCTGTAATCACTAATAATGGTAGTGATATTACATCCACTGATTTTGTCGCTTATTCCACTGCTGTTGAAGGTCAAACATCGTATGATGCATCTTACACGCTTTCAAATGTAAATCTTATTTTATCACAAGTCCATTTGGATCCTAATTATGAACAAGGTATGTTAAATAAAATTAGAGAAGGTCGTGCAATTGAATTTGATATAATGTCCTTAACTAATTACAAACATTCAATCCTTGCAAGTGATAGACAAACTACGTTTCAGGTATTTGCGAATAATTCTCGTGCGAAATCTCTATTGGTTGTCCCGTGTGATTCAAGTGTTTATAATAGTGCTGATAAGATTAGTGGTAATACCGGATATGTCATTAAGGGTAGTGCTAATAATGTTAGTACCGCCAACACAAAGGATAATGATGATGTATGTTTAATTAGTAATCGCTCCGGATACACTGGTATTTGTGATTTCTTATCAAGTATTCAATATCAAATCAATGGACGTCGTGTCCCATCACGCGAAGTATCTACAAGAAAGATTGCATCACGTAAAAGTATTGATAGTTTTCATTTATATGAATTAGAAAAGACATTAGATGCCGGAGGTATAATTCCAAGGTCATTTAGTGCTTTTCAAGATAACTTTTGCTTTGGACGTGGTTTCGCATTGCAGAATGGTGCTACGGACCTTCGTGGCCAAGATCTTGCTGTAATCTTGAGATACAATGAAACTACTGCACCGACTAAACCAAAATTATTTAATTCATACATATTTCATTTACGTCGTCTAATGATTAGGGACGGCCAAGTGGATGTCCAAATGTAAAGTTTTTTTATTAATTTTTTTTAAATATAATTTATGTTATAATATCATAAATGACATCAAGATACATAGAAATTCGTCCCGACAATATCCCGGCTGATGGTAAAATATCTTTTAAGAATGGTTTTCCCGTGCTATCATTTACGATAAGCGCCCAGAATGGATTACTTGATCCATCTACTGTGAGAATCGTTGGTAAGTTTTCCGCATTCAAAGACAATCTTGCAAACCCGACACCCCTTGTTGATGGTGATAACGTCACTATGAATAATCGCCTTGGTATTTTTAACATTATTGATAGTTTAACTATTCGCGCACAGAAATCATCGCTTATTTGTGAAAACATTCGTCATTATGCAAAATTTATGAATACATACCTTGGACTTACTACATCACAACAGGACTTAATTGGACACCTTGGACAGACGTGTCTTATTGATCCAAACTCTACTGCTTTTAGAAAGAATGTTATGGAATCCGCTGTCGGAGGTACTCATAAAACAAATTCATTTTCATTTCATATCCCTTGCGGATTTCAACAGAGTGGTAATATGGTAAATCTTAATCAAGATGCATTTGGTGGTATTCAGTATGAATTTTTACTCCAACCTGATAGTAATGTATTGTATTCCCAAGTTGGATCAACTGCTGGAATTGGTGATGCTCATTATGAATTAAGTGATGTAAAACTCACGTGTGAAATTACTGATATGCCTGCTGGTCAAACTCCACAAGGTGAAGGACAAGGTGTTTATGAATTTAATACAATTACATCTCTATATACATCAATCAATTCAACTAATGCTCAACTCCAATACAATCTTGCATTGCGTAATGTATTAAGTGCTTTCTTAACTTTTGTACCTGTATCACATATCAATACATTAACTGCTGATGCAAATGCTACAACATATCCACAAGGTAATACTGGTCAAACGGATATCGCAGAAATCAAACGTGTCCAGTTTCTCAAAGGGGGATCTAAATTCCCTGCGGATTTTGATTTTGTAAATAATTTTGATAAGGATGCAAACGTCACTCTACCGGATCCTCAAATTGTAAAGGGATTAGTAGATGCAATTGTACCCTCAATGAACAATAACAAAATATCAATATCCCCTGTAAATATGCGTCGTGGTTATTTACTATCTACAACCGCTCTGGAAAATAGTTATGCGAATATCCCCGAAGGTGGTGCGATTATGGGACTTGGTGTTAAATATGGTATTGGTGGTGCAGGCGAAGATTTCTCAACCGAACAATGGGGTGTTTCAATTGAATCCAATAAATTACAGGATAGTCCAACAGGTGTATATATTTTTATCAAAGCAAAGGCACAATTGGTATATAACCAAAATGGTGTCCAGTTAGTCCAATAAATTCTTTAAGTATCATATTATTTTATGGGGAGTCATAACTACTCCTGTTTAGATGGACATTTTGAATACTTTTTTTTTGATATTTTACAAAATCCATTACAAATATTTTTTTGTATAGAATTTTTACATTTTGTTTTTTAAAGTTGCAAAATTATCCATTAACAATGATCCTAGAAAATTGGACATTTTGAATACATTTTTTGTATAATAATTTTTTTTCTATAATAATTTTTTTTTGTAAATAGATTTTGTAAATAATATATTTTAAATGTATAAAATATACAACAATGGATATGGATGGAATGTCTCCTGCACAAGATAGTATCCCGAACTTTATTAGATTAGACCAAATACCTGTTAATTACGTCCAACAGGTAGAAACCGATTTACTTGAACCAGTCGTATTTAATCAAGGAACCAATACTGGTGATGGATTTTGCAGATTCACTTTACAGAACAAAGGATTTCTTCATTCTCACTCAAAGGTATTTTTATCAGTAGAACCTGATAATGGTAGTATTGGTGATGGATATGTACCACCAAATGTTGGTATTGGTAATATCATTAAAAAGGCGGTATTAAAAATTGGTAATAAGGTATTAAATGAACTTGATAATTGGGCTGGTCTCTTTGCGGTAAAATCATCATTGATTTCAAATGAAGTTAATTTAGAACGTGAATTTTATACAACTGGACGTTGTATGTCATTCCAACATATTTACAATAGTGAAAGCAATGTATTTAGTGATGAAATATCACTTGATAATGGTATGGAGGTTGATAGTGGTGGTGATATTAATACTCCTGAATGGGCTATACACAATGGTACTTCTGCAACCACTCGCGGTGAATGTCCAACATACCAAATTGATTTAAGTGATTTATTCCCTTTTTTGAAGGTTAATCAGCTTCCTTTATATATGATTAATGAACCAATTAATATTGAATTACATTTCCAACCAAAACAAAAATATCGTCTCCAGATTGATAATGGTGATACGGCTGACACCCCTGTATCTGTTGTAAGAAATGAATTGAAATTCTGTGCGGATTACATTTTCTATGGAGCAACGGATCAAATGAAAAGATATGCAGATGCAAATAGGGATATGTCATTTACATTTGTTGATTACAGACTAATGGAGCATAGCACCTCCTCGGCCGCATTAGAGGGAAAGGTAATTCAAAACCTTGGTATGGCAAATCGTATGGTATCACGTGTTATATCATTATTTGCACCCGATGAGTCTGTTGCAGCCAATAATGAAGAAGGCATCCTTGGTCAATATCACTCTCTTGCACCATCTATTAGTGCGTCTGGTGTATTACTTTCACCATTCTCATACAATATCCGCTATAATGATAGATTTGAATATACCAGTGATGTTAATAATGTTGCACGTATGTTTAGTGAATTTACGCAAAGCGAAGGGGTCCCGTACATCGCTCGCGCACAATACAGTGATGAAGGTATTGGTGGCAATTTTGGAACAACTACTTTTGCAGGAAGGAATCAAGATTCACGTATGGGCGGAAAAATGTTTTATATGGGTACTAAATTAACAAATGGACGTGTAGGACAACGTGGTATAGAATTACACGTACAGGGTACTTGCACGGATCTTGATAAACTCCGTTGTTATTGTGAATATATGCGTGTTGCACGTCTCACCAATGGTATGATTGAAATATTCAATGCGTAATTTATATATCAAAATTTGAAACTTATTTAAAATAATTAATCTAATATTATATATAGAGATGGATAAGATTAATGTGGTAGATCTTCAAAAGTTATTTGAAACAAAAAAACCTGATGTAAAACCAAAAACGATAGCACAATACGTACATAATTTGAAGAAGTTAAAGGAATCATATAATGATACAGAAGGATTTGAATTTTTGAATAATTCAGGGGATGTAATGGATAAATTAACAACAAAAAAATATACAACACAACGTAATATCTTGAATGCAATAATTGTCTTTTTGATTGTATTAGAAAAACCCGATGAATTTGTAAAACAATACCGCGATAAACGTGATGATTTTAATAAACAATATCAAGATGAACAGGCTTCTGGTATCATAAGCGAAAAACAAAAGGATAATTTTATTACATTAGATGAATTAACGTCAATGGTAAAAAAAATGGAGTTAGACATAAAGCAACAGAAACTAAAAACGTTGCAAGAGATGTCTCAACAACAACACGATCTTTTGACGGGATATACAATCTTCACAATGTTAATAAATTATCCAACACGTAATGATATGGCGGGGATGACATTAGTTTCACGGACAGTGTTTAATAGAATGAAAAGTGATAGAAGTTGCAACTATCTTATTATGGAGCGTGGTAAATTAAGTATGGTATAGGAA
>Ga0208644_1002062_pt1 | contig 16231 bp, 16 predicted proteins | sample VirMetDEL_Nov_18_FD_184517 | JGI IMG/M metagenome (GOLD analysis project Ga0208644, IMG submission 184517) | Aqueous microbial communities from the Delaware River and Bay under freshwater to marine salinity gradient to study organic matter... | ecosystem: Environmental > Aquatic > Marine >... | reverse complement strand
CCTACAGTTTCAATAACAGCTAGTAATACTAATCCTTGTTTAACAGAAACAGTTACACTTACTGCTGTAGCAACCGATACTGATGGAACTATAGTATCATATTTATGGGGAGGAACTACATCGTCATATACAACTTCATCAATAACAATTACAAATTCTGTAGAGGAATCTAAAACATTTTATGTTATCGTCACAGATGACGATGGTGATACTGCAAACGCATCAATAACTATCCATTGGCAAGATTGCACCACACAATTACCTCCTCAAGACATAGGAGTGGAATGTGGAGACACATTTAATCAAGCTACTTTCTCAGGAAGTCAATCTTATAATTTTATTGATGTTGGCAATAAAATAGGTAATGTTACAATTAATTTACAAGATACCATTTATAGTCCAAATAATGTACCAGTTAAATTTGATATAACTTGGAATGGAAGTACTGTATCTACTGGATATGTTGGTAGTGATAGTTTTGACAATCAATTACTTACTTTAGGTGTTAGTCCTAGTGATATAAACACTAGTAATCCAACGAATAAAGGTACTGGAACTAGTTTAACAATAAATAAAACTGCGGCAACACCAACAGAAGTAACACTAACAGCCACAACTCCATTAGTGAATGACAGTTTCACTTTTGAACTTAGTTGCCCTGATGTTCTTGCCACAACAACATATTATTATACACTTACAGGTACTTGTACCACAGGAACAACTGAATTCACATATTTAGATGTAAATGGCGTTACACAAACTGTTACATTAGCAAAAGATGAAATTCAATTAATTTCTGCCCAAGAAAATAGTGTTTCTGTTGCAGTATGTACAGGTACAACTGAAAAAGGTGGTGAAAGTTTTGATTTAGGCACTCCTGATTTAATAGTTGATCCTAATGCTGAATTTAGAATTTGGCTAGATAATTCAGGTTCTATGGGAGATGAAATAAATGCTATAAGAAATATGATTGAATATGAATTAAAAAATTCATTCTTAACATACTATGATAATGATGTAAAAAAATACAATCAACAAGTAAGTAGTATATTAGATCCAATAAGTTATACAGGTACAAGTCGTGATGATGAAAGATTTTTACTATATGCTGCACAAGATAAATTCAATTCAACATCTACAAAAGTGGTTAATATGATTTGGGTTGATGAAGCTAATTCATCTTATCACGTTTTTACTCCTGTTGGAGACAATACTCAGACAGCAATTTATTTATCAGATGTACAAACATTGAGAAATAATTTAGATGCAGAAGCAAATTATGGTAATAAATTAGTGATTATTTTCTGCGTTGAAAAGACTTATAATAACGAATTTAAACAATTTTCACATTTCATAGACAATATATCTAATGGAGTAAATGGATTTGAAGGTTCAAAAGGATTATCAGATCGTTCTGATGTAATATTTGTTAGAAATGTTGAACCATCTCAAACAGCAGCTTATTATCATCAAGTAACGATTGATGCATTAACAGATTTAGGATATAAAATATAATTATGGCAACATTATCATCAGCAACATTAAAACTTTGGATATACGATGGTATACTTGGACAATACAATCCAACATCTCCAAATTATACTATAACTAAAACTAAATTATCATCTGAAGAAACTATATTATTTGAAATAGGGGAATTAGTTAAAGATTATATACCAATTGAATTTGATGGCAATTATAGTGCAGCTAATTTAACTGCTTGGGTCTCATATGAGATTACTAATACTTTTAGTGATACTTCTACTTCAATTCAGAAAGGTAATTTATTGGGTACTCACGGATATGGTTATTTTGAAGACCAAATAAACCCTCAATTAAATACAGCTCTACAGCAATCAAATACTTGTATTTATTGGAAAGAAGGAGAGAAAGTTAGAGTTCCACTATATTCAGGATTTGAATTATATGATGTTGAATGGTATCAAGGAGGAACTGTAATAGATGCTCAAACATTTGGAACTAACTTAATATCCATAAATGCAGATAGTGATAAATATAAAGCTGATAATATTGGTATTTTAACTGCTGATGCAACCCATATAGGAAATGTTGATGAATCAGCCTATGATATTAGCGTATATTCTCCTTTAGGTGCTGATAAAGCAATTATAACTTTAAGAGATAATACTCAGATAGAATTAAGTGTAATTTATATAGACGAATGTAAAAACACACCCTATAAAGTTACTTTTATAAATAAATTTGGTAGTCTACAAGACATTTGGTTTTTTGGCAGAAGAAAAGAAAATGCTAATATAACTAGAGAATCATTCAGAGTGAATACAATTGAAGCTACGACTACAACTAAATTTTACTCAACTTACAAGCCTACAGATAAAATACATAATGTAGATTCTAAAAAATCACTAACGTTAAACACTGGATTTCTTTGTAGTGATTACAATGAAGTTATTCAGCAATTAATGCAATCTACAAATGTTTGGATTCACGAAAACAATAAAGTATACCCAGTAATTCCAACAGATAATACTATAGATTATAAAGATGAGAGATACGATAAACTCTTAAACTTTACTGTTAAATTTGACTACGCTTATAGCGAGATAAACTTAGTACGATAATGCAAAGACTTCAATTATATATTGAGGACAACAATGGGGATTATAAACTTATTGATTTGTTCGAGGATGAGAATATAGAACTTACTTCTACTATCCAAGATATTCGTGATATTGGCAAAGTATTTACTGATTATTCTCAAACATTTACAGTTCCTGCCTCAGATACAAACAATAAAGTATTTCGTCATTTTTATAATTATTTTATAACAAATGGTGCTTTTGACCCCAGAAAAAAGAAAAGAGCTAAATTATATATAAATTATATACCATTTAGAAGAGGTAAAATATTTCTAAATAGCGTTAAGATGAAAAACAATAAGCCTTATGCTTATGTTTTAATATTCTATGGGGAAACTGTATCGTTAAAAGATTTGATAGGAGATGATGAATTAACAGATTTATCATACTTAACAAATTACAACCACACATATGATAATACAAATGTTAAAGATGGTTTTATAAATGGATTAAATCTAAATAGCCAAACCAATTCAGTTATATACCCACTTATAACATCAAAAAAACGTTTGTTTTATAATTCAGATAGTCCAACAGTAGCGGTAAATGTATTAGATTCAAGTGGTAACTTATACAGAGATAGTGGTAGTCCATCTGTAATTAGAGGATTAGAATTTACAGACCTTAAACCTGGTTTAAAAGTAATCCATATTATTGAAGCAATAGAAAATAAATATAATATTACATTTACTAGAGACTTTTTTAATTCTACCGCTTTTTCTAATTTATATATGTGGATTAATAGTAAAAAAGGAGAATTTAATGATTTAGATGATGATGAAGGATTCTTGTTTTTCAATAAATTATCTTCTTATACTAAATCAAGTGGTAGTGACCAGGCATTAGTTAATTTTAGTGGTAGCGAAATAACAATATCTCATAATACAGGAAATTTTGTTTTTTCATTAGACGTAAAATTATCAAATCAAACTATAAAATATAATGTTATATTTAGAAACAAAACAACAGGAGTTGAAGATATACAAAATGCAGTAGGAAACTCTACTTTTACTTTTGATCCTGATGATGCTACATTATTGGTAGATAATATATATGAGATAGAAATACAATCTCAAGAAGTCGTAACAATATCTAGTGCTGAATTAGAAATAGGATATGTATTTCCACATAATCCATTTATTCCACCTGAAAACAAAACAGTATATTCTACTCCAATAAATCAAAATACAGAAGCTGAAATTCTAATGGAAGAAAGATTGCCAAAAATAAAAGTCATAGACTTTTTAACTGGCATATTTAAAGTATTTAATTTAACAGCATATTATATAGATGATGAAGGAGACCCTGATTTTGGCAAAATATATGTGGATACTTTAGATAATTTTTATGAGGATGCTTTAAATAATCCTTTACAGGGTCTTATAGATATAGATAAATATTTAGATATTAAAGAACATCAAATTGATTCAGTACTTCCATTTACTGATATAGAATTTAAATATGAAGATACAAATGTGGTATTAATGGAAAATCACTTTGAGCAATTTAATGAAGTTTTTGGTAATGCTGAATTTAATGTTAGAAGAGCATTTCCTGGAGAAATAGATAGAGGTACTAAATATGAGATTAAAATCCCTTTTTCCCATATGAAATATGAGAGAATTGTAGATACTGGTAGCGCAGGTGATTTAACTGATATTCAATGGGGATATTGTGCTAATGGAGAATTTGATGCTAATACTACAGTTACTCCTCCAACAGGTGACTATGATACAACTACAATAAAACCATTATTATTTTATGGGATTAGAGAAACATCTATATCTACTGAAATAAATTGGTTATATAATAATTCAGGAACACCAAGTTCTCAGGCTGTAACAAGCTATTGGAGACCTTCTAATGGAAGTAATACTGGGGATTCATCTACTCCTCCATCCTACACATTAAACTTTGACCAAGAATTTGATGAATGGCTTAGAAAGAATTTTGGAAACAATAGTAATTCTCTATTTAATAAATTCTATAAATTATATGTTGAAGGAGTATTTAATGCTGCTAAAAGAATATTTAAAATAACAGCTTATTTACCACCAAATATATTAGTAAACTATAGATTAAACGATCAGATTAAGATACAAGACAAGATATTTCGAATTAATTCTATAACGACTAATCTAATGACTGGCAAATCTCAAATAGAATTGTTAAACATATTCCAAGACGAAATAGTAGAATGATAAAACAAATATTAGAATTATTAAACGTAACTGATTGGTATGGGGTATCTGAGAATATAGATATCGCTAAAGGAAAATATAAAGCTGTATCAGATTGGTCAGAAGCTAAAAAACAGATAAAGAGATACTATTATGGCAGATAAGAAAATAATTGCTATTGAAATAAAAGTTTCTGAGAGAAACGCAGCTAAAACAATAAGTACGACTAAAAAAGCTGTTGATGGATTAGCTGATTCTACTGAAAGATTAGCTAGAGCTAATAATCAAAATAGAGCTCAATCTGGTCTTAATAATGCTATTCTTATTGAAACTGGTCGTGTTGCTTCAGATGCCTCATATGGGATTCAGGGTATAGCAAACAACATTGGAAGATTAATTGAATTAGGTCAAGAATTTGCCAGAACAAATAAAGATAAAGGTATAGGTGGAGCATTAAAAGACCTTAAAAATTCATTTCTAGGAGTTGGTGGTGTTTTAATAGTAGTTCAATTGTTACTTAGTTTTTTACCTAAATTAACAAGAGCATTTAAAGATTGGGCTTCAGAAATAACTCCTGTAAATAAAGCCTTAAAAGATGCTACTGAAATATATGGGGATCAAATAGGTAGATTAGAAACTTATGTTGAGATGTTAAATGATTCAACAATATCTGAAGAACAAAAAGCAATTATACTTAAAAAAGTTAATGATGAACACGAAGGTCTTAATCTAAAATTAAATGAGACTAACACATTAACAGATGAATCTATAGAAAAAACAAATATTCTGACAAATGTATTGATTAGAAAAGCTAAATCACAAGCTATATTAAATGAAATAGAGGCTAAATATATAGAACAATTTAAGTTACAAAATTCTTCTTTAGTAGAGTCTACTGGATTTTTAGAAGTATTACAAGGTTTATTGGCAGGTGTTGGAAATGGAGTTGCAGGTATTAATGTGATGGTTGGAGCAACTGCTGAAAAAAGAGATAAAGAATTAAAAGCAATAGGCGATGATATTGATAAATTACAAGAAAAATTAAAAGAATTTGGAATATTTCCTGATGCCGATAAAGAATTAAAAGGAAGAGTAGCTAACTTTAAGCAACAGCTTTTAGATTTAGCGCAATTAGAAGAGCAATTTAGACAACAATCTGAACTTACATTTATATTAAATGAAGAAGAAAAGATAATTAAACAACAAGAATTTGCATTAAGAGACTTAGATATTAGGGTTCAACAATTTAAAGATAGACAAAAATTAAGACTAAATGAATATTTAGAAACTCAAAAAGATGAGAAAAAGAGAGCAGAAGCTAGAGCTGAATATTTAGATTCTTTAAATAAAGCAGATCAAGAGGCTGCTGATGTTAGAATTCAAATATTTGCAGCTACAGAAACTAAATTAATAGAATTAGAAGCTAAACAATCAGGAAAAAGAGTTGATGCAAATAGAAAACAGCGAGAATTAGAAATAGAAAATTTAAAATATTCTTTAGACGCTAATCAATATTATCTTAATGAAAAGATGTATATGATTCAGCAAGATATAAGTTTTGAGGAGCTTAGACTTAAAACAGCTCAATTAAGTATTGACCAAAGGGCTCAATCTGAATTAAAATTAGCTGAATTACAAAAACAACTTAATGATACTCAATTACAACAAAAAGTAGATTTTATAAATGAGAATAAACGAATAGATTTAGAATATGTTGGTTTTGCTCAACAAACTGCTCAATTATTATCTACTATAGCAGGAGAAAATGAAGAATTACAAAAAGCAGCTTTACTTGTTGAAAAAGGAGCGGCTATTGCTGATATTGTTATTAAAACACAATCAGCTAATGCTATTATAAGAGCTCAAGCTGCTGCGGCAGCACCTCCTGGCTTAAATGCAGGATTTATAGCTTTAGGTGAAGCGCAAATAGTTAGAAATAATATTGGAGCTGCATTATCTATAGCTAATATTTTAGCGACAACATTAACTTCATTTAAAAGACCTGGTGGAAAAGAAGGTGGAGGTGGTGCTGTTAATGTGGAAGCACCTGATTTTAATATTGTAGGGGCATCTCCTGAAAGTCAATTAGCACAAACAGTCGCAGGTCAACAACAGAAGCCATTAAAAGCGTTTGTAGTTGGCAAAGAAATAACCTATCATCAAGAACTTGAACGCAATATTCTAACAACAGCAGGTCTTGGTGATTAATTTAATAGTATGAAAATAATAGAACTACTTATTGACGAAGAAGAATTGTTATCAGGTATCGAAGCTATAAGTATAGTTGATCGACCTGCAATTCAAGAAAACTTTATCGCTCTTAGTGAACAACAAGCTAAAATAGAATTAGCTGAGGTTGATAAAGAGAAACGAATCCTTATGGGTGCTGCATTAGTTCCTAATAAGAATATATACAGAGCCGATGGCGAAGATGAATACTATATCTACTTCTCTGAGGACACTGTTAGAAAAGCATCTGAGTTATTTTTAATGAGAGGAAATCAGAATAAATCAACCTTAGAACACGAAGCTGAACTTTATGGACTATCGGTAGTTGAAAGTTGGATTATTGAGGATGAAACCCACGATAAGAGTCGTAAATATGGTATGAAATTGCCAATTGGAACTTGGATGGTGTCTATGAAGGTTAATAATGACGATGTTTGGAATAATTATGTTAAAACTGGCAAGGTAAAAGGGTTTTCTATAGAGGGATATTTTACCGATAAGGTTAATATGAGCCAAGTTAATCAAATAAGTGAGGAAGAAGCTGAAGATATACTAGTGGAAATGGCTGATTATATCGCTTCTAAGAGACTTAAATTAGAAACCTATAGTGATTATCCACAAGGAGTCGTAAACAACGCTAAAAGAGCTTTAGAATGGGCTGATAAGAATGGTTGGGGTTCTTGCGGTACTGCTGTTGGCAAAAGAAGAGCCTCTCAACTCGCTTCAAGAGAAAATTTAACTGTTTCTACTATAAAAAGGATGTATAGCTTTCTTTCTCGTCACAAAGGAGACTTAGATGCTTCAAAAAGCTACTCAGATGGATGTGGTAAATTAATGTATGATGCCTGGGGAGGAAAAGCAGCCCTTAGATGGAGTAAAAGCAAATTAAAATCACTAGGAGAGATAGATGGCGACAATTAGAAACACCTCATATAGAGTTCACATTCAAGATACGGATGAAGCTGAAGTGGCATCTGTAAATATTGAGAATGGTGCGATGTTGCGTACTGATAATGCCTTGTATATGGGGCATAATGGTCAAAACGTAATTGTATATCCACAAACATTAGGTGCTTCAATAGGCTTAGGTTGGTCAAGATATGATGACACTATTTACACATCTTCTAATAAACTTTCTTTAGTTGATGGTGTTGAAGTTACCTTACCTAATAATGGAGGTTCTGTTTATAGAAGCCATAGTTCTGTAAATTTCTATAATACATCTACAAGTAAAGTCGTAGCATTAAATACTAATGATGTATATGTAATGACTATTGTATTTAAGTATTCTGCTGCAAATGCTAATCAAACTCATATAGATTTACACTTTCAGGGCGGTAATGGTACACCTTACGATAGAATAAGAGGTGAGGCTACATTTCCAAAAGGTAATGATGTAGTGCACGATTATCATCAGGTATTTCAATATTATGCAGATGCAGATTTTACCAGTTTAGGTGCTACTTGGAAAATAACCGCAAGTGGTGGTTCTGCTAAAATATGGGATATTATATTCTTTATACAACGCACACAAAATGCAGGACTATGATAAAAAAAAGAAGAAAATACGTTGAATCAAGAACATCTCCCAAGGGGTCTAAAAGAGGATGTCTTTGTGCCGATGGTAAAAAATATTCTAGAAAATGCTGTGATGGGTCTTTAGAGGCTCAAGGAATTGGTAATATTACATTAGGACAAACCGATAGTGCAGGTACTATAACATCTCAAGATACAACATCAACAACTTCTTCTACATCTACAAGTTTGCCAAGTCAAGGTAATTCGATAGTCATTAGTCAAGATACAACTAATATTATAGTTAATTCAAGTTCAACAGCAATACTTAGTATGGCTATTACTCCAGGAAGTTATTCTGTTGGAGATTCATTGCCATTAGTTGCAACATTTAATCAAGAAGTTACCGTAGAAACTTCAGGTGGAACACCTACTATAGATATTAATATAGATGAAAATACTAGAGAATTCTCATATACAGAAGGAAGTGGAACAGATGATTTAACATTTGAATACACATTGGTTGAAGAAGATGCTGCTTTTGAAACTGTAGAGGTTATTAGTGATATTCAATTAAATGGTGGTTCTATAATTGATGGAGGAGGTGATCCAGTAGAGACTACTACTCAATCGATAGAAATAGTGATTGAAAATGTTACTCCACCTCCTGTTGTAATAACTACACCTGAAGTTATACCTGATGCTAATGAATCTACAATTTATAGATATCCAAAAGCTATTAAAGATTCAGGAGCAAACATATTATTACAAACCTACGATTTTATGACAGCTTCCGAAATAAATACATACCACGGAACTACATATTATAATAGTGATTTCTTTTCTTTTTATGTGGATACTTCTTCTATAGAAATAGGTTCTTTTTTATATACATCAGCTCCTAGTATATTCGATGAGAATAACACCCATAGATCAGGTGGTGCAACGGTTTATACTCCTTGGGCAGAATTAGATGATGTAAATTATGTATCATTAAAATCAAATATTATAAATTTTATTTCAGATGGTCTTTGGGATTTATATCCAGTATATAAATTTGAAAAAATAGATGGATATTTAAGATGTACTGAAATAATATCAGAGCCTCCATTGTAAAAATCTAACACATTATTGTAAATCAATTACTTTTATAAATTATAATAATTATTATGAACGCAACAACTATTTTGAATGAAATTCTTCAGAAGTTGTCTGTGTTGACAAAAGAAGATGAACTTACTCAAGAGGAAGTTCTCGAAACTGTTAGCGAGGCTACTGAAGAAGTACAAGAAGAACCTGCTGAGTTGTCTGAGGAGTCTGTAGAAGCTACTCAAGATACTGTAGTAGAGGAAGAAGCAAAACTAAATGAAGGTTACGTTTCTGAAGAACAATATATGGCTGATATGGCATCATTGAAAGCTGAGATTGATTCTATTAAAAAAATGGTAGAGGTTGAAATGAGTGAAGTAAAGAAAGAAAAAGAAATGCTTTCTGAACAAGTAAAAGAGCTTTCTAAAGAACCTGCTGCTGAACCAATTAAACATAATCCTGAAGGTGAAGAAGTAAAAAAGTTTAACTTCACTTATGGACAAAATAAACCACAGTCTACATTTGATAGAGTGATGGCAAGAATTAGTAATAAATAAATAAATAAATAAAAATGGCTACAACAACTTCAATTACTTCAACATATGCAGGAGAGTTTGCAGGTCAGTATATCGCTGCTGCTTTGTTGGAAGGTGCTACTATCGCTAATGGTGGTATCACTGTAAAACCTAATGTAAAGTTGAAAGAAGTAATCAAAAAAGTATCTACTAACGATATCGTTAAAGATGCTTCTTGTGATTTTGATGCGACTTCAACTCTTACACTTGCTGAAAGAATCCTTATTCCTGAGGAACTTCAAGTAAACTTACAACTTTGTAAAAAAGATTTCCATTCAGATTGGGAAGCTGTACAAATGGGATATTCTGCTTTTGATAGCTTACCTCCTTCATTTAGCGACTTCTTAATTGGTCACGTTGCCGCTAAAGTAGCACAACGTACTGAAACTTCAATTTGGGCAGGTTCAACTGCTACTTCAGGTCAGTTTGATGGATTTGTTACTTTAGCTACTGCTGATGCTGATGTAGTAGATGTAACTGGTACTACTGTAACTGCTTCTAACGTAATTGCTGAATTAGGAAAAATCGTAGATGCGATTCCTTCTGCTCTTTATGGAAGTGAAGATTTATATGTTTATGTATCTCAAAATATTGCTCGTGCTTATGTAAGAGCTTTAGGTGGATTTGGTGCTTCTGGTCTTGGTGCTGCAGGTACTAACTCAATGGGTACTCAATGGTGGAACAATGGAGCATTATCATTTGATGGTGTAAAATTATTTGTTGCTAACGGTCTTGCTGATGATACAGCGATGGCTGCTGAGAAATCTAACTTATTCTTTGGTACTGGTCTACTTTCTGACTTGAACGAAGTAAAAGTATTAGATATGAGCGACCTTGATGGTTCTCAAAATGTAAGAGTAATTATGCGATTTACTGCAGGTGTTCAATATGGCATCGGTTCTGATATCGTTCTTTACTCATAATAAATAGATTTAATAACTCAAGAGGGTAGGTGGTACAATATCTGCCTACCCTTTTTTAATAAACAAATAATACTATGGCTTGTGATTTAACTGGTGGAAGATTAAAACCTTGTAAAGACGCTGTAGGTGGTATTAGAAAGATTCACTTTGTTGATTTTGGTGATTTAGGAACAGTAACGTTAACTAATGACGAAGTAACAGATTTAAGTGGAACTTTTTCTTACCATACCTATGATGTTAAAGGTAATTCTTCCTTAGAAACAAATATTCAGACTTCTCTTGAGAATGGAACAACATTCTTTGAGCAAGTACTAAATATTACTTTACATAAACTTACTAAAGAGGATAACAAAGAGCTAAAATTAATGGCATTTGGTAGACCTCACGTTTTTGTAGAGACTTTTGATGGTAGCGTTCTTTTAGTTGGTAGAGAACACGGAGCAGAAGTTACAGGAGGTACAGCAGTTACAGGTACTGCAATGGGTGACCTTCAAGGATATACATTGACTCTTACTGCTAACGAAATAACTATGCCTAATTTTGTAGCTGATCCAATATCTAGCGATCCTTTCGATGGAATGGCAAGTGCTACTGCGACTCAATCTACACAACGTACTGTGTAAGTTGTAAGAATTGGATTTTCAATTCAATAAGGGGGTTTTTGCCCCCTTTTTTTATATCTTTACAGAAACAATTCAATAGAGGGTAGTTATTTTGTATATGGATATATTACCAACATCAGGAACGCAAGAGTTAAAGATAATTCCTCGCAAGGATGCTACAGCTCCAGTTATTAAGTTGACAGATAAAACAACTAGAAAAACAACTACAGTCACACCAAGTAAAACGGATGAAGGTGACTATATGGTATTGACAGGAACATTTAACTTAACAGAAGATAATTTATATACTTATAAAGTACAATTATCTAGCGAAGATGATGAAGAAATATACAGAGGTTTAATATACTGTACTAACCAAACTTCTTTAGATAAATACTTTATTAATAATAATGAATATATTGAAGAAGATAGCTTTGATAACGAATTTGTAATTATATAATGGCAAGAAATAATAATAGAAATCCAGTTAATAGAGTGAAAGATGCAATTCATATTGTAAATCTTTCTTCTTATACAGCTCCTGAAGTTGTAGAATCTAAGAGATATGATTGGGTTGAATATGGAGAAGATAATATGTATTTTCAATATCTTATAGAAAGATACAATGGGTCTCCAACTAATAATGCAGCAATCAATGGGATATCTGAGATGATATATGGGAGAGGATTAGACGCTACAGATTCTGAGAAAAAACCTCGAGAATATAAAGAAATGGTAGACCTTATTAAGAAAGATTGTATGAAGAAGGTTTGCTACGATTATTATATGATGGGTCAAGCTGCTCTTCAGATCATCTATAGTAAAGACAGAACTAAAATTGCTAAGGTTGCTCATATGCCAATTGAAACGTTGAGAGCAGAGAAAGCTATTGAAGGAGAAATAAAAGCATATTATTATTCTAATGATTGGTCTAAAGTAAAACAAAACGATAAACCAAAAAGAATAGCTGCTTTTGGAATGAGTAAAGATTCTATAGAGATTTTATATATTAGACCTTATCGTGCAGGTTATTATTATTATAGTCCAGTAGGATATCAAGGAGGATTACAGTATGCTGAATTAGAAGAAGAGATTGCCAATTACCATATAAGTAATATTCAGAATGGTTTACAACCAAGTATGTTAATTAACTTTAATAATGGTACTCCTGATAAAGAACAAAGAGATGCTATTGAAAGAGCAATTTACGAGAAGTTTAGTGGTAGTTCAAACGCAGGTAAATTTATATTGGCATTTAACGATAGCAAAGAACTTGCAGCAACTATAGATCCTGTAATGATTAATGATGCTCATCAACAATATCAGTTCTTGTCTGATGAGAGTATGAAAAAAGTAATGGTTTCTCATCGTATTATATCTCCAATGTTAGTTGGTATAAAAGACCAAACTGGTTTAGGTAATAACGCAGAAGAGCTTCAAACAGCTTCTATCCTTATGGATAATACCGTTATTAGACCGATGCAGGTAACAATACTTGATGAATTGGCAAAAATATTAGATTACAATAATATTAATCTTGATATATACTTTAAGACTTTACAGCCTCTTGAATTTACAGATTTAACAAATGCTTTAACTGATGCTGAAATAGAGAAAGAAACTGGTGTTAAAAAGGAAGATGTTCAAAATGAACAACAAAAAGTAGATAAACAAATTGAAGAATTACAATAATGGCAACAGCACTATTTATAAAAAGAGCCGATTTAGTCAAGAATACTGCATTAAGTGGAAATGTAGATACTGATAAATTTATTCAGTTTGTTAAACTTGCCCAGGAAATTCACGTTAGAAATTATCTTGGTACTGATTTATATGATAAAATTAGTAATGATATTATTGCAAGTAGTTTAAGTGGTGATTATCTTGATTTAGTAAATGACTATATTCAGCCAATGTTAATTCATTTTGCGATGAGCGAGTATTTACCATTTGCAGCATATACTATTGCTAATGGAGGTGTTTATAAACATACTTCTGAAAACTCTACTCAACCATTAAAGGAAGAGATAGACAGTTTGATTGCCAAGGAAAGAGATTATGCAGAATACTATACCAATAGATTTATTGAGTATATGAGTTTTAATGCAAGTAGCAAATTTCCTGAATATTATAGCAACAATAATGAGGATATATATCCTGATAAAGATTCATTATTCCAAGGATGGGTATTATAAAAAAGAAAAAACAATACAAGCCTAAGAAAGAGAACATTATTAAATTAAGTAATTACTTAAAAAAGAAGGATGGCGAATTCAATAAATTGGGGAAAGGTATACTGTGAGATGGAAACTAATAATGCGTTCGGTCAAGATACGCTTTGGTCAACATACTTTATACCTGATTTTTCAGCTCCAACTTGTTGGACAACATTTGCTTTAACAGCAGATTCAACATCATTTAAGGCGGACACAACATTATATACAGCAGATATAACACAATTATAAAAATAAAAAATGGCTAAACAGACAATCAATATCGGAACAGTTGCTAATGATGGTACTGGTGATCCGTTGAGAAGTGCCTTTGATAAGGCAAATGATAACTTCACAGAATTATATGGGGCAGGTGCATTATCAATAGCATCAGATATATTGACTTATACAAAAGCTGATGGAACTACAAGTACTGTAGATTTATCCCCTTATCTTGATGAAGATGCTAGAGCAATTGCAAGTGGTACTTTAAATAGTGGAACTGGTATTGTTACATTTACTAGAGATGATGCTTCAACGTTTACACTTGATTTGTCAGCATTATTAGATGACACAAACCTTGTAACAAGTGTAAATAGTCAAACTGGTGCAGTTGTACTTGATTCAGATGATATTGCAGAAGGTTCTACTAACCTTTATAACCAAACACACACAGGAGATGTAACTGGTTCAACTGCATTAACAATAGCAAATGACGTAGTTGACCACGATGAACTTGCACCACGTTTCACCGCAAAACAAGACATTGCCACAACAAGTGGAACAATCAACTTGGATGCGTCTTCTTATGGAATATTTGAATTGACTTCAGCACTTACGGGTGCAACGACATTAAATATTCAAAACATTAAGAAGGGGCAAGTGATTGACATTCTTGTAACTGGTGCGCAAACCATTACAATGGCGGATGACTTTACAACTTCAGCAATCAACCAAGCAGGAAGTGGTGTTTATGACGGTGCATCAAATAACCATATTCAAGTGGTGTGTATTGATGACAACGATTCAGACGCAATATTAATTTATTCAGTTGCAACTTACACAAGCGACACAAACCCAGCTTAAAATAATATAAAATGAAAGGAATAAACTTAAACGGTACAATTAAAACATATTCTTCAGTTCCTAAAACTTGGGGTAATATTCTTGGGGTAAATTATATGTCGGACGAAGATTTGAAAGGTCTTGGATTTTACGATGTTGTAAGACCAATCACAAAACAATCTGAAGAACTTGGCGACATTTATTTTGATGCCGACAATGAAGTATTTACATATCCAGTTGAATCAAGAATATACACCCAAACGGTTGCTGAATTAAAAGAACAAAAGATTGCAAATCTTAAGTCATTGTACAATTCACAACTTGCAAAAACTGACTGGTATATAATTCGTGGTCAAGAAGGAACTGCGGTTCCACAAGACATCCTTGATGCCCGTGAAGCATTAAGAACTGAATGTGCGACACACGAAACAAATATAAATGCCAAAACAACAAAGGCAAGTGTAATTGATTACGAACTTCCAAGTTTTATATAAATGGGATTAAATAAAAGACTTATTGACCAAGCGGGTGGTGCTGCGGGTGTTACAGGTACAGATAATTTTGATATTGTTACTTATACTGGTAATGGAAGTACACAATCAATCACTTCATTAAATTTCCAACCTGATTTGGTTTGGGTAAAGAATAGGTCAGCTGCTCAAAGTCATTATCTTTTTGATAGTGTAAGAGGAGATAATGCGGGAATATTTCCTGATTTGACAGATGCTGAATATACTTCTGTTAATTATATATCTTTTGATAGCAATGGTTTTACAACAGGAAGTACAAATAATATAAATACTAACAATTATGTAGCTTGGTGTTTCAAAGGCGGAGGAACAGCAGTATCAAACACAAATGGTACAATCACTTCGCAAGTTTCAGCTAATCAAGATGCGGGGTTTAGTATTGTGAAGTATACGGGTACAGACACGGGTGATGAAACGGTAGGACACGGACTATTACAAAAACCCGAATTGGTGATATATAAAAACCTTGATGAAGCCCTCGATTGGTCAGTTTATTCAGCTTATTTAACAACACCCGAATATTATTATTTGAAATTAAATTCTACAGATGCTCAAATATACAATTTAAGTATGTGGAATGCTACTGATTTGACTTCAAGTGTTTTGCAATTAGGTTCGACAGATAACGTAAATTCACTTAATAAAAACCATATCGCCTACTGCTTCCATTCAGTAGATGGGTATCAGAA
>Ga0208644_1002057_pt1 | contig 16258 bp, 18 predicted proteins | sample VirMetDEL_Nov_18_FD_184517 | JGI IMG/M metagenome (GOLD analysis project Ga0208644, IMG submission 184517) | Aqueous microbial communities from the Delaware River and Bay under freshwater to marine salinity gradient to study organic matter... | ecosystem: Environmental > Aquatic > Marine >... | reverse complement strand
TGCAAAAAACAAAAATGGTGGAGATGGACGGGATCGAACCGACGACATCCAGCTTGCAAAGCTGGCGCTCTCCCAACTGAGCTACATCCCCAAAATGGTCGGAATGGAGAGATTCGAACTCCCGACATCTTGCTCCCAAAGCAAGCGCACTACCAGGCTGTGCTACATTCCGATAGGGTTTTTTTCTGTGGTGTCCCCGCACCGCGGTCTATATTTGTATGCCGCCTGTCCTCGCGGCTATGGCAGTACGCTGCCACAATCTTTGGAGCGGGGTACGGGAATCGAACCCGTGTTGCTAGCTTGGAAGGCTAGATCACAACCACTATGACAACCCCGCGAAAAAAATTGAGCCTAGTTTCATAGCGGTGGCTCGGCGTGTAGAGTTTTCAGACTCTGGTGTAGAGGGTCACTCTACTGCCCTAAGATGTGGGCTTCACCAGTCTTCGCTGTCACTATAGTGAGCAGCACTACACTTCCGCTCTAGTCATCGGCTTTCACCTTAGTGCCGCCTCACGCTCTTATAGCGATTATTGGTTAGCACTTGACTAGTAGGGTTGTTTTAGCGGTTCCCCTCCGCTATTGATAAATCCTGCTTACCGCTTACAGGACTGTCCTTTGCGAGACAGTGGACGACTCCGCTCTGAGTGCGCCTAGGACTCAGACCCAGTTGTACCTTTTAGTACAATCAGCCCATGCTAAGGTGTAGGGCTATACCATTCCGCACTCCAATGGAGCGGTTCAGAATAAGTGCGCTCTTTTCGCCAAATGATATTATGGCTTGGGATTTTGTAATCCTACCCAATGGGGAGTGGCGCAGCACTCAATAATTCTAATACATGGTGCTCTCAGTCTGATTCGAACAGACGACCTATCGCTTACTAGGCGATTGCTCTGACCAACTGAGCTATAAGAGCTTTTTGTATCTTTCTTTTCTTCCCTTGCCTTTGTTTCTACCCTTCCATGAATGAGTATAACTATGACACAAAGGACAAATCAATCGTAAATTTTCAACTGTATTATTTTCAGGATTACCGTCAGTATGATCTAACTCTAATGTAATAGGATTACCTAACCATTCAGTCAGTCTGCATACTTCACAGCATTCTCCTTTAGTTTCTTTTATATATCGTTTCACCCAATCGGGATTTTTTAGACCCCATTGAGCCTTACCTTCTAATAAAAGATTAACTCTTTCGCGGTAGTTATATTCTTGTTGACAAGTAAAACCGCAAAACTTGTTACGTTTGGAATGGCCCCATTTAGCAGTTTTACCACATTGTATACAGTCATAAGTTTTCATGTAGAGCACCTCTACATGTATTTAGTGTTCTTACCAAATATTTACTATTCTGTACTCTGCTAATAGGGGCATCCTTATTGTTGTTGCAAGAGTCTTACTACGTGCGTTTTCGCCACACATTCATGTATCTTGCCCGCCCGTTCGCAGAATTTTAGAGTGCGCTGACTGGACCACGTTTCCCCGCACTATTCAAACATTATTGCACAAACAAACTTCTATGTCAAGTAAAAGTTGTTTCTCCGTAATCACATTGTTTAAGAAGTATATGCTATATCGTGCCCAGAGTCAACAACTTTAATTCCAACAAAATCAATAAGTTACATATTTATACAAGGTTTTTAATTCTAACATATTAGAAATACCGCTAAATAATGCTGATATGGATCTTACTGCATTTAGTCACGGACAAGTACAAAGTAAATTATGGCTATGTAGTGTGCTAGAAGCATTCTTACCAAATGAGAAATTAAACGTTGCCATACTAGGCTGTTGGTATAATGTCATGGGATTTATGCTTGCTACTAAATTACGTCACAAGTTTCGCAGGATAGATGGGTTTGACATAGACGTTGCAGCAATAGAAACCGCAGATAAAATATGCAGCGGTTGGATAGTACAAGAAAATTATATTACTAACAGAGTAGCAGATGTCAATCTAATCAATTTAAATTTTTATGATTTAGTTATAAATTGCAGTCCTGAACATATGACTGAATCTACTTGGTTCGATAACATCAAAAAAGACTCTATAGTTTGTGTACAATCTTCTGACATACAAGATAGCAAAGAACCTTGGCTTGTTACTAACCCTGTAAAAAATCTAAATGAGTTCACAAACAAATATCCCCTACGCAGTTATTTCGTAGGGGAAAAAGAATTTGATTATGGTAATTTTGCTTACAATCGTTTCATGATTGTAGGTAGAAAGTAATCAACCTTCTTTGACGAAGAATTCTTCTTCAGGTGCTACTTTACCTATAGCGTTAATAACTGATGCGATCTTGCCAACATGCTGTAATTCTTGCACAGTCATGCCTTCATTCTTTAAAATCTCATAGTGAGACTTGACACAATGAGCGCACTTGCCCACTATGCTAGCGCATAAAGCATACATCTCAAATTTCTTTTTAGAAACACCACCATATGTAGTATATGCTTGCATTCTTAGTCCCGGTGGGGTTCTCTTCAAATCTTCGTCACCTGTCATTTCAACGAAAGGATAATAAACATTGTTCATAGCCATTAGTGATGATGCTGTTTTGGCTGCATTTTTTTCGTCTAGATTAGATACTAGAGGACCGCTAGTCATGATAGAATATGCTAGACCTCCATTGCCTGCTGCTAATGCTGCTGCTAGCGCACAAGCATGAGTATCTACCTCATCTAAGGGACTACGATTGATTACGTTATCTAAATTAATTTTAATGTCTTTCGACCATTCAGGTATACTACCTTTAACTACATCTACCCATATCATAAATTATATCCTTTACTTGATAACACGATCTTACAAATGTGTTCTAAACGTTCTATGTGTTCAAATGCTCGCCATGGACTAGTATCCACACTTACTACACCATGACGATCAATGCCCACAATGTGATTTTCTAATCCACCATTCTCTAACAATCCTAAAGCAGGTACAGTAGCATCTGCTAGTTCTTGACTGATAGGTGGAACATCGGGAACATTCTTACCAACTTTAGTATATCTGCCCAACTCAGGAAATTGTTTAACTAATTCGCTGAGTTCTATGCCAGCATACATAGCAGCAACTGAATAAGTTGGATGAAGATGCAACACTACTCTTATTTCCGTATCAATTTTCTTTTGTAATGCATAGTGCAAGGGCATCTCTCCAGATGGCTTCAATGCCTGACTAATGTCTGTATATGGAGAGGGATATCCACCAATAATTGTGTCCCCAACGTTCCACTTTATGAACATCTCGGGCTGTAGAGTTTGTTTGCGTATTCCGCTGGGCGTGATGAACATATGATTCCTATCACGCCAGCGAATAGAGGCATTACCATCTCTGGCAGTAATCCAATTACGCTTATATGCTTCTTGGAATAATTCAGAGATTGTTTCTAACATTTCAAACCTTTAGTGTTTCGCCGCCTACTGGACGATTGCAAGGACAGAGTTCACCTGTCTGACAACTGTCAAGTACACGCAAAGTTTCGTCAGCATTCCTGCCAACATTAAGATTGTTCACAGTTATATGCTGAATAACGTTGTCTGGATCGACAATTACTGTTGCTCTTAGAGCAGCACCAACGTTGAAATCAAACACTCCTAGTTGTTCGGCAAGACCGGAATACCCGCGCAAAGTGTCCGCGAAGAACCAGCAAGTGGTCTTCTTGAGATCCTCATGGGCATTCTTCCAAGCCAACTTACAGAATTCATTGTCAGTGCTGCCAACCAATAGAACAGCATCACGATCTGCGAAGTCTTGATTCAACTTATCGTATGCTACGATCTCTGTTGGGCAAACAAAAGTAAAGTCCTTTGGATAGAAAACTACTACCTTCCACTTGCCGGAAAATGAAACATCTGTAATTTCTTCGAATGCGCCATCTGGGCTGAGTGCTCCAGGCTTTACACCTGTTACTGAAAATGCTTGTAACTTGTCACCAACTGTCAACATGATTAATAACTCCTATATAGAGATAATATATATCTTTGTATAGGATTTGTAAAATTAAAATTTTCCTTGAGGTCTAGTGCTTCTGCTATAAGTGTTTTTTAATTTTTCTACAAACTTTTCTTGTTTTGCTCTAGACCAAGGCTGGTTAGGATTAGATTGACCAGAAATGATTTCTGCTATAAGTTTTTTACCAGTGCCTGGTTTTCTGAAATTTGCCATACAATTATTTATCTTTACTTTTCTCGGTCTGCGTAACCTAAGTCTGGAACTACACATTGTTGCATAGTTTCTTCTATAGTTTTCAACGCAAATACTTGCATCTCTCTATCATCGGCATTACTAGGTATCTGAGTATACCCCATAAATTCAGTTAGTTTTTGTTCTAGTTCTTCGTTTATCTTTCCTGCTACTAAAATCTTGTCTGGTCTTATGTTCATCTCTACAAACCATATGTAATCTCTTGCTGTTCTGGGATAATTCAATAACACAAAACCTTGTTTAGCATCTTCTTCAATTAATCTAGAACGAACAAGTTCTGCTAAAAAATTATGCTTATATGGGTCATCGACAGTTAACCCATCTTCTTCTGCTCTTGCTATTAACTTATCTATAGTTACAAATGGTACTTCGTAAGTCTTTGCTACAAATTCAGCAAACCTGCCTGCTTCATCACCTAAAATTAATACTTTTGGTCTAGGTACTCCCCCTACGTCTGGTTCTATTCCTGTTTCTTCTAGGAAAATTGGCATTTCACTGTAGCATCCCGGACCTCTCATAACTTTTACTTTCAGACTATCTTCGATAGTTTCTTCCGAACCTACGGTTTTACCTGGAATTAAAATTAAATCTACTCCTTTAGTACTACCAAATTCTTCTATTATTTTCTCAGCAGTTAACCAAGCAGCAATTTCAATGTTTAATACACGTATTTCGTAAGTAAAATCTTTTGGGTCTATAGCACTCATCATTCTTTTCAAACCCGGTAATGCCATTCTGCCGGTAACCAACACTAGGTGTGTGCCGGGATCTGGACGATATTCGTTCAGATTTTGTATTTCTAGCATCTCTAGAAGTTCATTAACGTGCATTATTATATTTATTAGATTATACTTCTACCCAACTATAGTCGCCCAACCATTTAATTTTTATAATATAGTCTATATGATCTGGTTTTCCTGCACTCCATTCATCTGGGCCTGTTTTTATTAATATGGATCTTTCATGATTATAATCGTATGCTAACCAATAAATCTGTCCGTGTGCTAGATCCATATTGTAATATGCCGCGTGAACCATGTCTGTTAATTCTAATCTTCTTTTAATTTGCTCTGCTTGTTTCTGCAATACGTTAACCAGTTCCATTATTCTATCGTATTCTTGCTGGGCATGAAGCCTAGCAACATTTATCATTTTATCTTTATTTGCTTTTATAGGTACTAAATCAAACTTAGGACTACCTACTTCAGTAGGATAAGTAGATACATTTTTATTAAAAAATGACACTACCTGATTACCTAAGGTAGTGTCATAACTCTCTTGTCCTTTTGCAGAATTTGTCTTTTCTTTCACTTGAAAAATATTAAAGCCATTAAAACGCATTGTACTATAAAGCCCATAGTTATTATAAAAATCATAACCATGTCTTTCTTGAGCAATGCTTTGAGGAAAAATAACATTAATGCAGTCCATAACAACAATGACATATCAATATTAGGTGTGTCGTCACTAAGTCCAGACATTACTGCTAATAAACCGGGTATAGTAGCAACATGTAATGCTGCTACTCCTATCCATCCTATAGATTCTACACTTATTTCAGTTAGTTGCTTAAAAAAATTCTTATAAGTATTTTTTATAAAAGCAACTACTAAAATAAAAGGTTTTAATATTGTTTCTGACATTGACACTTTCATGATGGTCGTCCTTCATAAAATATGTGCGCTCCTATCTTTGCGATTTTAGGTAATCGCCAGTTAGGGCTAACATAATCAGCATGATAAAATAAAGCATTTTCCATAGACTCTAAACGAAAATTTTCAAGATACACCACTTTCGCTACTTCATATGCTTCTTCATATGCTTTTTGATTTATAGGTCTAGACCTATGTACTCTATCACAATACCAACTAAACTGACATACTATTTTTTCTCTCATGAAGCTTTTTTGATAAACTACTTCACAAACTGTATCGGGAAATTTTTCGCTAGCAACACGATTTAATACTACTTGTGCTACTGCAACTTTCCCTTCAAAAGGCTCATAACCTGCTTCTCTGTAGATGTTCATAGCCATACAGTCAAGTGACTCTTTGACTTGGGCTACTGTCTTATATTCTACCCCTGACTCGTTAGAATTGAATATTAAACCATCGATCTTGTTTTGACTCGCAACAAGGACATAAGTAAAAGTAAGAAATAAGGTAATGCTTAAATAAAACAACCTCAATATACTTTCCATTTTAACCTCCTTTGTTTTTAGCATTTTAAGACTCTCAGTCTAACCAACAATCGCAATTACAATCAATAACTCTTTGTCTGGCGCTTTCTGGGTTTAAGCGAGAATTAATTAGCGAACCACCTATTAATCTTATATTACCAGTAGGTGGTATGATTGGGGGAGTAGGTATGATAGGTCTGCCTGTGCCTGGTGGAAAGCCGGGACCGCCACCGCCTGGTGGGAAAGTGCCGCCGCCACCGCCGCCACCGCCGGGTGTTCCTGGTGTTCCTGTGCCGGGTCCGCCAGGAGGATATCCTGTGCCGGGTCCGCCAGGAGGATATTGTCCACCACCACCGCCGGGACCGCCGGGTGGGTATCCTGTGCCAGGACCTGAAGTAGGTGGACCTCCTGTATTTGGAACTCTTGGGCGAACAACTACCGGTGGCAGTGGTCCTCCTGTACCAGGTCCTGTGCCATTGCCGCCGGGACCTAACTGTGTTGGATCAGTAATTTGTAATATAGGTTGTATAGTTCCGGGTCTCAAAGATTCAGCATCTCTCAAGCCCGGAAGGTTTGGATCGTAGAAAATTGCTGGTTCTGGTATTAGTGTACTACCATCGCAATCTTTAGTGCCAGGAAATGCTGGCGCTGTGAAAATTTCTCCTGAAGGTGAAGTTATTCCTCTTCTAGCGCCCGGCGCTGTACCGTTAGCCATTAGTAGTTCTTGTACTTGTTTTGGTATAGTATCTGGAATCTCATTGTCTAGAATTATACCTACTTCTGCTAATCTTTCAGCGTTTCTTGCTTGACGCATAGTAGCGATCATACCTTGACCAGCCGGTGTACAGAAATCGCAAACATTTTCTAATATTTCAGCAGCACCATGCGGCATAGTATCACTAGCAAGAGTATTAAGAGATTCTGCTGCTGATATAACGTCTCCGGGAAAACTAGAAGCGAGTTCATCTCTAGGTACAGGTACTTTGGGAATCGCGGTATATCTAGCGCGTTGCTCTGCTTTCAGCATTTCGCCCCATAAATCATATAGAATATTCAACAATTCTACCGTTTGACCCTTTGAATTTTTGATAGCATTAAGTTCTGCATTGGCTGCTGACGCTAGTCCTGCTAACTCTGCGTCTCTAGCGGGCCAGTCCCCAAATGCATCAGGTGGGGGTGGTTCGATATAAAGTATAGGTACTTCAGGATATACTGTAGGATCACCAGGTGCTGTCATTACTATGTTAGTAACTCTACCAAACGTTTCTAAATCTTCAGGATTCGTGCCTATCTCTGTGTAACCTTCTGCTCCGTTTGAGCATATAATAGCAGGAGGACTTGTATACCCTGCTCCTGCATAGCCTAGAGCGAATCCCCTAGCAAAATGCTCTCCCGTGATAAAATCATATTTAAAATCTACTGTGCCTGTTGCTTGTGCCCAATTAGCAACTGCTCTCATTCCGCCGTATATTTCTTTTAGAGTTCTAGTAGTTGAGCCAAGAGCATAACTCATGAATTCATCAAAATTATAAGGCACACCAGACATAGTACCAAAGAAATCAGTCATTGTATATGTACCATATAATCCAGTACCCAATGCTGCTTTTTCTTGTGCTTGTTCTACTAATTCTACGTTTACTGGTCTGTCAGTGCCTTCTGTTAGCGGAAGTCCGTCAGTAGTTTCAAGATTGTATACTGCCTGACCTAATAATTGACCATCTATTTTAGTAATATTTTTAACTTGTAAAAGTGCCTGAGACAATGCACCAGCAGCGCGGGCTTGTCCAGATGGAATAATTCCATCTAGAAAACCACCAAAGCCTTCAGTTACATTTTGTATCTCATCTGGCATACTAAACTATTCCTTATCAAAACTAAAATAATCAAATATAGTTGCGTTATGGTGCAATATATATCTTCCTTCTTGTTCTCCGGCCCAGAAACTGTTGTCACCGGTATCTATGACTCTGACAAATCTCTCTCCCAAATCTTCAATGCTCACTACTTTACTCCAATATTTCTTTCCTTTGTCAGAGACAGCAATACTTATTCCCATTAGTTCAGGTGCTACTACATATTTGCCTGAAACTGTTAGTATAGGTGCTGTAGTTGAACATACTAAAGATATTCCAGTATCTGTAGTAATTCTAACACATGGTTGCTTGTCTATTAGTGCTTTTACTACTTTTCCTGTATAACTGTCTAGGGTAAAATCTCTACCTAATTCTATATCAAATCCGTTATCTAATTGCCATGCTCTATCAATAGCAACATCGTTCTTTACATTTATGCAAGGTAAGTAACTATCTAGATCAACGCAGGCGCCACCACCTCCCGTTAACCCGCCTGTAGTTCCACCTGTAGTTACTCCACCAATTCCATCTGTTCCGGGTATGACTCCGGGATCATTTATTATTTCTTCAATGATAGGAGCAAAATTATATTCAGGTTCTGGTTCAACTGGTTCTGTACCAGGATTCTGATAACCTATGTTATCAACTACTGCTGGACTAGAAAGTTGAGTATTAACCTGTTCACCTGAGTAGATGAAATAATAAGTTTTAGAATTAGTTGGCGCTGGTCCTGAATTATACACAGGAACAGTTAGTGTATCTTTTGATAAAGGAAATACTTTAGAGACATCTAACATGTCTGCTAGAGTTTGAATTTCAGGATTAACGCAATCTAAAGGTACCAATGATTGTTGCAACGGAACCCCGCGAATAGCATTAAAAGATGCAAATAATTTTTGTTCTTGTTCTTTTGTTGCTTTGCCCGTAGTTATAATACCTTCTATTTCGCTATGAGTTAAGCCAGTAGCCAGCATACATAAACTTAGTTCTTGAGTCAATGCTGCATTCTCTGCCAGTGTTAATAAGAGATTAGAAGGTAGTCCAAAAGAATCAATTTTACTCCAATTAATACCTTTGCCCATATTAATTAAGTCTTGTCCAAGTTCTTGAAATGCTAAACTGACTCCTGACAAATCTCCAGTCATTAAATCATTCATGTTACTAAAAGTACCTTCTAAGAAGGTCTTAGAATTTTCCATTGATATCAATGTAGGATTATTTTGTACTATAAACCCTTGTGCTTCTGTCATAGTTGACAAGAAATTTTTGTAGTCGGGACTTTCTGCGTCTGGGCTCGCGCCGCCATAATTAAATATGTTCCAAGCCTGTAGTGCAAACAGTCTCCAAAAACCATATTGAGTAATCGCTATGTTGGGAGTTACTGCGCTAACTATACCAGTGCCCGGAACAGGCTTAGTAGCAACAAATGAAACTCCTACCGCATTTTCTAACGCACCTGCTAATAAGAAGTCACTATCGCCTACATCATCAATAGTATAGAACAAGCCGGGTTTCATTTCTGGAGCAGTTACTGTTGTGATAGTATTCCATGGTAACCAAGTAGCGTCTTGACCCTCACCTACAGGTCCTTCTATAGCATAACCTCCGTTAGCCTGACCTTTCCATTGTCCTGTAGGGTCGTCTATGTTATATGTAGGAGGATTAACTGCACCTAACGCAGGTATGATGTCTTTACCTATATTGATCATTGCATCATATGTAGAATTGCTAACAGTAAAACTAGGCAAAGCATTTCCAGTCTCATCTAGAACTTCCATAGTTCCTATAATAGTAATATTATCTATAGTGCCTGAGGGATTTACTCTTTGTGGTAAAGCGATCTGACTGCTCCATATCACTTGATATTCATATACAGCCTGATCTTGACTTATTATCCACTCTGAACCATCACCTGATTCTTCTGATACTTGTCGTATTATCCAAGTATTATTACATCCAGTTTCTTCATATGGACCTTGCTTGATCCAGCGAGGTTTAGTAGGATCTAATACATCTCTGATAACCATTCCAGGTCGTATGATACCCTGAGTTAACTTACCTACTTTTAATATAGTATTTTCTACAGTATTAGTTATAGTACAATTTGTCATTACTGTTAGGTATCGCGGCTCACCGTTATCACAAGCGGCGCGTAATGCTGCTGCTAGATCGGCTACACCTGTTTCTTTAGCGATCCTTCCCGGAGTATATTTCTCTGTAGTTTTACTAGAGCCAAAGTATTCTTGAACGAAAGGATTGATTTGCAATCCTTCATTCTCCATTAAACCTGCGGCTGTGTTAAGGGTCTGCGGGTTATTAATTCCAAATGAACTCATGGTACGAAAACGTTTGGGCTACCTTGAATGATAGAATGTCCGCAAGAATTACCTGAAGTAACTCTAAGCACCGGAGCATTTTCTGCAAAAACAGTTGGACTACCTTGAGTAGTTTTTGCTCTTTTGTGTTTAGGAATATCAGGAGCAGGACGATGCTTAGTGATAGGGCTTACATGCAAACCAACTGGAATGTTGTTAGCAAATACAGTGGATGCGCCCCTAACTATTTTTCCTCCCCTTTGATTTTTATCTCCTTTTCTACTTAATTTGTGCATAGTTATCCTAATAAAACTTTTTTGTCGGGTAATGTAAGTCCTGTAGTTGCTTCTATATACTTAGTTCTTATAGCCTCATCTGTCAAAACTACCATTACAACGTTACTAGTATTTAGTGCGACTGAAACAGTAATATCTTGAGTTATCAAGGAAGGACCCATTCCTGGATTACCTGACTGCATCATCATTATAGAAGCAGGACTTGTAATACTAATCCAGTTATTTTCTAGAAGTTCAGTAACTTTAGCGACAACTTCTTCGCCACTTGTTAACTTAAATGTGTATATCTCTCCAACTTTAATGTCTTTCATATGTTTATCCTATTTGTGATTTTTCTATCTGTTCGATTTCAGATAATATCATATCTAATACCAAAAGAGATCCGTGTGGGTTTAAATGACCTCGATCAGGTAGGGTGAATAAGAATTTATCATTATCATTTTCAAAAGCAGTTATATCGTTATGCATATGTTCTACTAACTCTGGATGCCATGTAGTGTCTACATAATCTGTTACGTCTGTTGCTAATTTTAAAAACCCATGTGTATTAAATCTATTAGTTAATTTTGATATTATACACTCTGCTACTAGATGAAGATTTTTTCTATTTTCAACTTGTTCAAATAAATTTTTATGTAGGGTAGTTTGTCCACCTAACAGTAATATTTGTTGATTATTTTTCTGGGCCCAATTTTGTAATTCTGTTAATCTTGATATCAGAATTGCGTCCCATGCTTTTATAAAATTGGTATAATTAGTAACGTCAAGTCTGTGATGATTTCTACGAAAAATAGACGCTATAAATATCACATTATACTTGATATCATCATGATTTTCGGTAGAAAGAACATCTATTACTGTTTGCTCAAAGTTTCTACCTGGCAAATTATGACATATTGGTTCTATATCTAAATACTTCAAATATGCTGCTATCGCCGGAAATCCCTGCTCCAACAGGACTTTCTTAATAGCAGTAGATTTCATATCAGGATAATACCAGTTCCAGAACCAACTATCACCGAAAAATCTAATCTTTTTTAGCACTCGTTTCTTATCCTATTACAGCACGTAGGTCTGTGTATCCGCCCACTAATTTACCGTCAAGAAAAATTTGAGGTACTGTTCTAGCATTGGGTACTGATTCTAGTAGTTGCTCTCTAGTCCAGCCACTTCCTATAATTCTTTCTTCGTATTCTATACCCTTCTGTTCTAATAACATTTTTGCCTTAACACAAAAGGGACAGGAACTCTTACTCCATATTAGTGCCTTCATATTTTTCTCCTTGTTTTATATTTATAAGTCAGGTAGCTGTTCGTAATCTAATTTATCAGTCATTATTCCAATAACATAATTAGTAGATTCGTTTTCTTGTAACGCGGTTTGTTTTTTATCCGTTTCACTATGTTTATTAAACCACGGAATAGGCGTGACTTTAGGTGCGGGTTGCTGGTACTTTATACCTATGTCTTTAAGGGCATTTAATGCTGTATAATCTACAAAGTCTCTCAAGATAGCGGCATTAAGTCCTATTACCGGTCCTTTCTTGAATAGATAGTCTGCCCATTCTTTCTCTTCTCTGATCACATCCATATACATCTTGTACACTTCGTCTTCACATTCTGCTTTAACTTCTGCAAATCTATCATCTTCTTTCACGACCTGATTGATGATCCAAGCAGTCCAGCCTTTATGTAACAATTCATCTTGAAGTATAAGGCTTATAATATTTCCATTACCTATAAAGATTTTATTTTCAACCATTGCCAGCGATGTAGCAAATGATACCATAAATCTAAGTGCTTCTAGGGCGTAAGAAGCATTTAACGCTAGCCATATCGCTTTGATGTAATCTTTTTCATTTATCTTATGACCCAATTCTCTTTTGCAATTTAAGTGATGTAGCGCATCATAATAATCACCGATGTTAGATGCCATATCTACTATCTCTTGCGTATCGTGAATAGTATTGAATATCTCTTTAGGCACGTTGTAGATATTGCGTATGATGTGACTATATGAGCGGCTATGAATATTAGTTTCAAAGAACGTCCAATTATACACTAGTGCTTCTAGTTCAGGTAGTGATATAACAGGCGTGAACACTTGACTAGGACCCCTACCCTGTAAACTATCTAACGCAGTTTGTCTAAGTAGGTTACTAGTAAAGATATGCTTAACCGCATCACTGGCTTCTTTGTGATCTTGAGCATCTTTAGTCAATGATATTTCTTCTGGTACCCAAAAGAACCCGCGGGCTGTTGTTTCAAAATTAGCAATCTTATTATATTTAACCTCTTCAAATCGTTGAATGGTTACTGGACCCGCAGGGTCTAAAAACATCTTGCGTGATGTGTAGTCTGTTTTAGTTTTTAGGTTATACTGTTGTTTACTCATAATAGTATTCTCGTGGTTTGCTCAATGTTATATTTTCGATCTCTGTGAGATCCCATGAATTGTTTCTATATTTATTATACAGTATATTTGCAAAACAGTCATTAAATTCTTTTGCCAAATGATTGGATAATGTAGAAAGTTCTTTATGTGAAGATATTTGTTCTGTTGTTGCACCTAATAACTTAGTTTGTAAACAAACCATATCAAAAAAAGAATAGTTATATGGTAATCCATATTTTCCTGTTCTAGCCACTGTAAACGAATCACAGAATGCAGGATAAAATATTATGTTATCGTGCATACTTTCCATATGAGACAATAATAAATCTTGACTAGTAATCATGAAATCTCTATCTTGCATGAAGTACCAACCAAACAAATGCTCAAGTTCTCTTTTATCTAGATCGTCTATGTCTGATTTTTTGAGAGCGTTTTCTACGTCTCCTATATTACAATAAAAATCTTCAACACCATTTATTGTTACAGGTCTAGTATATCTTTGCGGTTCTGTAACAACAAATACTATAAGATCAAATTTATCTTTGTGTAATAGAAATTGCTGATAAGAATAAAATAGAGACGTTGCAGGATAACCGAAATTTTCTGCTGTGGTACCTAACTTTTCAGCAAATTGATTGGTCCACGACCAATCAATATTCTTACGATCATTAGTGAAACTGTCTCCAAATATTCCTAATCTCATTTATGTGTCTCTTATAATTTACACGACTCACAATCATCGTCTTGCAATTCTTCTTCTTGTTTTTCTATTTTTTCTTCTTGTACTTTCGACCCTGCTTTGTTAAGCAAACTATAATAGAATGTTTTTAATCCCCACTTATGTGCTTGCATCAAGTTTTTTGCTATCAAAGTAGTTGGTACTTTTCTATCGGGAAAATGTGCTGGATTATAAAACGTGTTAGTAGATATACTTTGATCTACATATGCTGCTAATACTGCTGCTGTTTTTAGATATCCTGCACAATCTGTTTGTTCCCACATTAGTTGATACTTATTTTTTAAACGCTGGTAATCTGGTACTACTTGTGTGAATGAACCTGCTTTGCTTTCTTTAACACTAATTAAACTCATAGGCATTTCTATGCCATTTGTAGAATTAATCACTACGCTAGAACTTTCTACAGGAGCAATAGCCATTAGCGTAGCATTTCTAACACCATATTCTTTAATGTCTTTACGCAGAGTTTCCCAGTCTAACTCTGGTTCGAAATCTGTTAATTCATCAACACCAGATGATCTTAACTCCCAAGGAAATATACCTTGCCCATATCTAGTTTTGCTGCTATCTTTACAAGGTCCTCGAACTTTGGCTAATTCTATGGTTGCTTCTGTTAGATAATAAGCCTGATGTTCCATCCAACTCTTGACTTCTTGTAGTGCTTCTGGATCACCGTACATCAAATTTCTTTTAGCATGCCAGTATGCTAAGTTAGTGACACCTATGCCTAGTGGTTGAATCTCATCATTACTTAACTTAGATTGCACCGACAAGAAATCTTGATAGTCTAAAATGTTACATAGGCTACGTTGTAGTATGCGACAAGCCCTACGCATATCTTCAGGATTACGGAACGCGCCCCAATTAATAGATCCTAATGTGCATAAAGCAATTCTGCCTGCTTCATCGTCAAGTCGCCTGAATGGCTTAGTTGGGAGTAGAATCTCGCAACACAGATTGCTCTGATAAATTGTATGGTACTCAGGATCGAATGGGCCTTGATTCATCACGTTATCGATGAACACTAGATAGATACGACCTGTATCTGTTCTTTCTTTTAATATGCCGCCTTTGAATACATCTTCAGCGTTCATGGTCTTTTTACGCAAATCCTTACGTTTTTCATATTTGCAGTAAAGTTCTTCGAACTTCTGAGTATTTGTATAGAACGCTTCGTATAAATCAGGAACTTCGTTGGGGTCAAAAAATGTGATATTTTCACGGTTTTTGAACCTTCTCCAGAAGAATGCTGATAGTACTACCCCATAATCCATATGTCGCACTCTAGTTTCTTCTGTACCTTGATTGTTCTTTAAAACGATAAGGTCATCAAACTGATGGTGCCATATGGGGTAAAATACTGTAGCACTAGCATTGCGTATTCCACCTTGAGAGCATGAACGCAAATCACCAAACCACTTCTTTAAGAAAGGTATTAAACCAGTATGCATGATCTCTCCGCCCCTGATCGGTGATCCCAATGGTCTTAATCTTCCTACTTCTAGACCTATGCCTGCTCTCTTACTAGCATACTTTGCCATCATTTCTCCTGAAGCAAAAATACTATCAAGGTCATCATCTGACCTAATTAATACACAACTAGAAAATTGTTTCGTTGGTGTACCAAGACCTGCTAAAACAGGAGTAGCAAGAGTGAACAAACCATCGCTAGCACAGTTATAGTATTCTTTAATGAACTTCAATCTCTGATTGTGTTCTTCGTTATGAAATACAGTTGCTGCTGCTACGATATATCTTACCTGGGGAGTTTCATATATCTGTTTTGTAGCGCGGTTCCTTACTAGATACTTTTCTATTAACTGTTCAATGGCAGCATAAGAATAAGATTCGTCTTTTTGATGGTCAATGATCTGATCCATTTTATCCCATTCTTCTTCATCGTACCATTGCAATAAATCGGATGTATATAGACCCTTTTCTACATTCTTGGTAATGATGTCATATAGTCTAGGTGGTTGATAATCTCCATAAACATCTTTACGCAACATAGAAAGTCTTTGCTTGCCTGCTACATATTGATAATTAGTGTTACCCACATCTGGATTAGTTTCCACATCTATCAAATCTACTATAGCCCTTAATGTAATTTCATCTATTTCTCTGGTAGTTATACCATCATAAAAATGAGGTTGTGCTTTGATCTCTATCATAGACTGACTAACATCAGACACACCTTGACATACTTTAGCGATCTGTGCTTGCCATTTTTCTATCGTTAATAATTCTTTTTCTCCGGATCTTTTAATTACATT
>Ga0208644_1002056_pt1 | contig 16263 bp, 12 predicted proteins | sample VirMetDEL_Nov_18_FD_184517 | JGI IMG/M metagenome (GOLD analysis project Ga0208644, IMG submission 184517) | Aqueous microbial communities from the Delaware River and Bay under freshwater to marine salinity gradient to study organic matter... | ecosystem: Environmental > Aquatic > Marine >... | reverse complement strand
CAAAGTTAGTTGTGAAAGCTGGATGATTTAAGTCCAGCATATATTTTTTGCTTGTCATAATATACTCCTTTTCTAAGCAAGTTAATTATACCCCTAGAAACCTCTGAGAGCCTTCCTAAGAGCTTCCAATGATACAACCTTTATGAGGTCATACCTTTAAAATTCAAGAGCTTGTAGCATCTTAAATTATAAATTATTTTTTAGGAGAAAAGTCTGCTTTAGATTTAGATGTATTTGCATACAAACCAAACCAAGCTGCTCCTGCTCCTACGACTACAGATATTAATCCTGATTGCTCCATAGTTGGATTTTCTAATCCCATAAACCAAAACGTAGTATAGTATAATAAATACATATACACAGTTAAAAATGCTCTTGGAATCAATCTCCAACTATCTACAGTCTGAGCAATAAATATCCATTTCTGATATGGGTTGACCATAGTCTCATCTTCTAATTCCCTAATACGGTCTTTAAGTTCTGACTTTTCTTGTAGTAAAGCCATGAATTTATTAAGGTCCATTTCGACCTCGTTTCTATCCATGTCTCCACTAAAGCCACCCATACCTATATTGTTATTCATTTATACCTCTATTATTTTTTAACTAAACTACCACCAAAGTACATGCCAATAATAGCTGATACAAGGTTAGTATCTAATTGTGTAATAACTAATCCATTAAATGAAACCCATTCAAATATTTCTTGTCCATCAGTAAAAAATAAAAATCCGGGCTTCCAATTCGTATACCCAACGGTTACTAAAATTTCAGGATAAAATAAAGGTACAAGCTTTGGAAGTAATACAATAGAAAAAATTGCTGTCAATGCTATGATTCTTCTTGTAAATTGAAATCCTTTATTATCATAATTTCTTGCATCTGATATAGCAGCATTTTGAACTTCAGTTCTAGCAATCAACATTTTCTGTTCTTCTTGTTTAGCCTTCATACGTTGAGACCATAAACTAAGCAATCCACTTAGTAAAGTGGAACCAAGCATTGTAATTATTTCAAAAGGAAAACCCATATCAATCCAAAGTTAAAGTTGATTCCAGTAAATCGTTTACAGCATCAAGAAGATACTCTGGTACATCTGAACCAAGTATGTTATCTTCGTTGTATGCAATCATGTAAGACTCTATAAGGTCTTCATACAGTGGTCTAAAGTCTTCTCGTTGTACCCAAGGTTCATTACATCGAGTACGAGCTTTACAATCTATACGATAAGCTTTGTCTAATTGTTTTTCTGTGTAAAGTAACATTATATTTGGTCCAGAACAACTTGTTGTAGTTCAATACTACGCCTACCTACTTGTGTAAACCAACGACTGTCTTGCATTTGAGCTGACATTTCTTTCCAGTTGTGTTCTCTACAAGCCTGTAGCATCTTGCGAAACTTTGAAAGCTTTGTACCACCTAAGTTAAAACACATGTTGACTAACACATGCTGTATCTTTTCAGGTAGTTTATAAAATTCTTCTTTATCACCAAACACATGTATAGCTTCTGCATAGTGTCTATCAAAGTCTATAGAAAAATATTTATCTACAACTGCTTGAATAACAGGAGTACCTACTTCCCAATCATATTCGAGTTCATGGGGTTGACATAGATGACCAACTCCTAGAGTCTTATAGCCTAAACTATCCATATAAATCTCTAGGACTTCGCCCTCATGTCGTTTGATTTCAGCCTTACATTGTTCTATGTTCATTTTAATCCTAATCCTTTTAACTGACCTTCTAATGCTCTATCTTCTACATCTTGAACAGACTCTGATGTAGCGTTAAAAGGTTCTTTAGTAACTCTACTTATCATTTCATCTGGTTCATCTTTAACATTTGGTACGTTTAAAACTATACCACCTCTTGAGTAACTACCTAAACCTGCTGTTGATTTTGTTGCTGGTGAAGAACCTCTAGCTGCACTTCGTAATGCTTTTTTAGTTCCTTCTCCTAACACTAAATCTAAAGCGGAATATCCGGGCACGTTTGTAACTAAAATTTCAGGTATATTTTTTCTATATAAAATACCATCAATAGCATCTTGAGGTAAAGGACCAGCAAAAGCTTTAAGTGTTGCTGTGTAAGCTCCTACATTTCTATCATATTCATTTGACCATCTAGATTGATAATCAAACGGACCAAACCCACCCCATCTTCTAACTGATTCAGCTATTAATTGACCGTTGTCTTTCGCTAAACCTGTTTCATAGTCTTTTAAGTTTTCACCATTACTTCTAATTGTATTACCAATATGTGCTACAGCACTCATAAGTAAAACCGTAGGAAGTACTTTAGGTATACTTTGCATTGGGCTGTTGACAGCTTCATTTGAAAATCTTTTTAAGATTGTATTGTTAAAGACTGTTGGATATCCAGCAAACTGTACTAACAACTGAGCAGCAGGAGTAGAGAACCATAAAGGTCTATTAGCTTCTGCAGTACTTGGGTTTAAAATAATTTCTTTTGTAAACCTATTAGCCCCTGATGTGTAAGCATCTTCATAAAAGTCTTGAGCTTTTGCTAAAGCATCATCAAACTTACCATTCTTTAATGATCCTCGATACCAAGCAACAGCTTCATCTGCATCAATTCCTAGATCATTAAGTTGTTGAGTTAAGTATTTTACATTACTTTGACTTAAACCACCCTCAAATAAACGTTGAGCATTTGTTTTAATTAATCTTTTACCAGTTGTAAAAGCTGCTAACTGTACAGCTTTAGTCCACTGAGTTAATAAGTTAACTTTAAAGAAAGCAGCTTGTCCTCTTTTAGCCCACTTACCATACATACCTTCACCGGCTAGACCTTCAATTCTTTCTTGAACTGCTTGTTCTAAAGCCAATCCAGTTTTATATAGTTCTCCCCAGACATCATCATCAACAGTTTTAAAAATAGACTCTCCTTCTTTTTGGACACCAATATCTTTAATTTCTTTTGTTTTTTTACCAAAGATTCCTCGTTGAATACCTTTAATACTTCTATCAAGAACACTGTTACCTTCTTTAACAATTGAACTTGCAATATCCTTTATAACTGCAGGTGAATCTTTTAAACCTGCACGACTTAAAAGTAAAAGAGGTTCAGTTACGCTTGATAATGTAGCAAAAGGTAAGTGAGCCATTTGCTGAGATAATTTACCCCAGTCAGCCATGCTTCTAGCCCAGCCTTCTTTCTTCAAAAAAGAACCAGCATCTGTTTCTATACCTGTAACTCTACCATGTGTTCTTCTTGCTTGTTTAGCAATTTTATCAGCATCACTTTTAGACATACCAGATTCTACTAGCTCTTTTATCATAGGTTTGATAGTATTATCTTCAAATTCTTTTAAAGTTTTACCAAAATATTTTGCTCTTGCAATAGCTTGACCAGTATTAGTAAAATAAGTTTCTAATATTTGTTGAACATCATCTTCTAAAAACTCAGCTAAATCTTCATCTTTAATATTTCTAAATCTTCTTTCTTGTAAAAAACCTGTAGCGTTAGCACGTTGTCCTTTCTGACGTAACTCAAACGGTGTCCATCTATATTCTAACATGTCGTCTACTATTTGTGTAGCTTTTAATGTTTGAGCTTCTAATAGTTGTTCGGGTGTAGCATCTTTAAGTAATCCACTTTCAACTCCAGCATCTTCAAGAAAATTTCTACCAAAAACTTTTTGATCAACACTTTTAGCATCTTTCAAGACACCTTTCCTAACTTCATCTGTTAACTCATCAATAAACTGTTCAGTTGGTAATTCATTTATAGGATCAGCGTGTCCTGATCTAACTAAAAGACCTATCATTTTATCTTTTTTCTTTTCTAAAACTTCATATTTAAAAAGTCTTGGAAAATAACCTTTAGTAAATTTAACAAAAGGTCCAAATAAACCTACTTGAGCTGCATCTTTAAAAGCTGTATCTAGAGTTTCACGAACTCCTTTATACGCTTGTATAACTGCAGGATCAATTTGACCTTTTAAACTATCTATATTATCAATATCTAAAGTATCGTCTCTTAATAATTTAGCAAGAGTATCGTTTTGTTTTTTATCTAACCTAGCTCTCCAGCCTGTACGGTATAAAACATTTAAACTTTTAGATAAAGCATATTGATACTTACCTATGGTTTCTCCCATAAACAACCCAAAAGATTTTTCTTTAACTCCTTTCTCACCTTGACTTGTTAAAGTTGTATCGTAGTCATACCTTAATTTTTTTAAAAATTCTTTAAGTGTTGGAGATTTATCAACATAAGAATTAAACCATGTTGTAGGTTTACCTAGAGTATTAGCTATAACTTTATTTAAAGTTGGACCACTAGCAGACAAACCTAAATCAATTCTAGAATCTTCAACAACTTCGTTTCTAGTTTGTGATGAAGCTACGTTATCAATTAAGTTTTCATTGGTATGCTTAAACTCTTTAGTTAAATACCTATTACCATATAAACCTAATCCACCACCAATAGCACCACCAGCTATACCACCAACCAAACCACCTGTAACTGTCATACCAGCAATAGAGCCTAAATCATATTCATCTCTAATACCAAGATCAACATCAATGTCTTGTAAAAAATATTCATGTGGACCAGCCCAAGCCATACCTTCAGCAGCACCATAAAGTGCAGTTCTTTTAGCAGCTCTTACAGCTTTAGCTTGTTTTAAAGCTGCTCTTTTTGACAATTGAGAAGCTGTAAGTTTTTTAACACCTGTTTGTGCTGCAGTTCCTAAAGCCCCACGTGTAGCTAAACTTCCACCACCTGTAGGTATTGCAAATAATCCTGCAAGAATATTTAACGGATCAGTTAGTATATCAACAGACATATCTTTAACTAAATTAAAACGTTCTTTAAAACCTTTTAAGTTAGCATTATTAAATTTATCACGTAGATAAATATAGTCTTGTTTTTCTTGTTCTGTCCAATCACCTACTTCAGTAGACCTTACAAACGCAGAGCTTAAACTAAAATTTTCATCCCGTAAGTATTCAAAAATATTTTCATTTCTACCGACACCCTGTAAAAATCTTTCTGCTCTCATAGCAAACTCAGGGTCTTTTTCTAAATCAGTTAAGCTATAATTATAGCCTAAGTTAGCTGGAGTATCAGTATCTACAACAGAAGCTAACCTCGGTTCAGGAGCTACTGTGTATGTTTCTTCAGGAGTTAATTCTTGAGGTTGAGAAATAAGATCAGCAAATAACGGGTTGTCATTTGTAGGTTCTTCAGGTTCATCTAGAAACCTTGTAAGATCAACTGCCATATTTTTAACTAAAATCTAAAAGACTTTTAATGGTTTGTTTAAAACCACCACTAACAAAACCATTATTTACTAAAAAGTTTTGTCTAGCTTTTTCTCTGTCTTCTATATATGTTGGAGATTTTGGATCATATCTTACATAGTTATCTACATAGTAGTCTGCCATTGCTTCAGGTTCTGTGGGAATAGAATCAGCAGCAACCATAAAATAAGCCCTAGCCACAGCAGCAGAAACTACAGGTTGTTCTAAATCTTTTTTAGTAACATCCATCAAGTCTATATTTAAATTATCTTTTAAAAGTTCGTTATATTCCCTAATAGGTTTTCCTTCAGTTAATTTTGGATTTAATCTTCTTTTAATTTCAGATAAACTTTGAGATGTAATAATTTGCATAGGACCATAAGCATCTCTTGTTGTACTAAATGTGTTTTCATTTAATCCATAATTAGATTCTGCTTTAGCTACGTAGTTTAAAAAGTTTTTAGTTGTTTGTTTATACTCATCGCTTACACCTTGAATATCAACAACAGCTTCAATAGCTCTTTTCATTACATCTTCACCAACAGCTTTAGGTTCTGTAATATCTAAATCAATTTCTTGTGATGTTTCAACTTCTTGTTCAGTAGTTGATAAATTTTCAAGTTCATCTAATTTAATTTTATTTTTGTTATATTCTTTTTCTGCTTGTTTAAATTTATTACCGGGTATATTAAACCTATCAGGTCTTATGACTGTTTCAAATTTATTAATTTCACTTTTTAAATTTTCTATAGTTTTTAATTCTGATTGTATTACTTCCGGCATACTAAGTATATCTTGTCGTTGTTGTTCAAGCTTAATTAAATTATCTTCAGCTTCTTTAATTTGTTTTGGTGATGCTTCAATAACAGTACCCATAATCTCATTACCACCTTTTTCAATAAATTTCTTAGTTTGATTTATTTGAGTTTTAATTTGATCTAATTTTACAAACTCATTAGAGACTAACATTTCTTGAACTTCTTCTTCTTTAACTTGCAAGTACTCTATAACTGGTAAATTTCTAGGGTTAGGTGTTGTGTTATTTAGGTCTTCTAAAGCTTGTAGTTTATCAGCTTCTGTACCTTTACTAGAATTTAATACTTGTAGTGCCATTGAGTACCAAGCATTATCTTTTCCTCGTGGGCTTAACTTTATATAATCTTGGGTAGCTTCTCCAGTATTCACATTAAACATAGGATTTAAAACTGGATCAATTGTATCAGCAGATTGCTTATCACTATAACCCATATCAGTTTTAATTCTTTTTGGATTAGGTCTTTCCATACCTAAACTAGCTAATGGGTCTTGAGCACCATAAAATTTATCACCACTAAAAATTCCCGGGTCATATGCCCCAGCTTGTAGTACAGCTAAAACTGCAAACTTATTTCTAAACTCATCATTTTCTAATTGTTTTATAAAAGTAGCTGCTTGTTCACTTCTAAACCCAGCTCCTGCAGCACCTGCATTTTTTATTAATTGTAAAGCAAATTGTTTATCATTTTTTAAACGCAAAGATAAAGCAGCAGATCGTTTTTCAAAGTTTACTTTAACAGAAGGATCGTTACCAATATCATCTTTTAAATTTTCAAACACACCATCATCAATATAAGATGTAAGACCATATTTTTCAAACACACGATCATTATCTACATCTCTAGCTAAACTTAATAAAACAACTGAAGACATGTTTGTCCTTAGTGGTTCATACTGTTTATTATTAACCATATTTAAATATCTTTCTGGTGATTGTCTTGAAGATTGTAATCCTTTATCAACAGCTTCAAGTACAATACCTCTAACATTTAAATTATCTAAAACTTCTCTTAGTTCTGGAGTTTGCAAATCTTCAGGTTTTAATTTTTTAAAAAGATTTAAGTTTCCTTTGGCTTCTTGATCATCCCCTAAACTTTTAATAAACCCACCAAAAGCACTAAACATTCCTTGACTTGAAAGTTCTGCTTCTTTTCTAGCATACTTTTGTCGTTGATATTGACTGTATCTACCTGTATCAAGTTTTAAAGATTCTTTTAAAATATCTTCTCTTGTTAAACCATCATCATTAAAAAACTTTTCTAGTCCATTTAAATATTTAATATGATTATCATCTGTAATCATTTGTTCAAATAAAGATTGAGCTGCAGCTTCTTGAACAATATTATATGCTCTAGGATTATCTTGTTGCATGGTTGGATTATTTGAAAACTTTAATTGTTGATCAATTAATGGACTAATTTTACTAATGTAACCTTCTTTATTATCTAAATTTTTAAAAAATCTATTTGTGTTTTCTTGTACTGTGTAAACTTTACCGGTTTCAGGATTAATTTCTTTTGTAAATTCTTCTAAAGAATTATAACCAGCAGGTGCATAATTATAAATTGTAGATAAGTTTTGAATTTGTTTGGCATCACTTTCAGCAGTCAGTAAATCTAATGTCTGTTGATTTGCTAATTCTTTTTGTCTACGTTTAAATGCATTTTTCATTAAACCTTGACCAGCTAAGAGAACACCCAAAGCTTGTTGAATACGCATATCTTTTTTATCACGTTTTCTTTGCTTTTCTGCAATCTCGCCTTTACGCTGGAGCAAAGAACTTCCAAGCTCAGAGACTGACATGTCTTTATAACTATTAACAATATCACTATAATCGGACATCTTTTAAACTCCTGTTTTACCTAACAAACTTTCGTTAGCTTGTGGTTGTTTTCTTTGTAAAATACTTTCTCTAACTTTACTTGTATCTAAATTATCTAATTGAGCTTTTAACTCTGGACTAGACATGGGTATGTTCCTAGGTTTAGCAGGTAGCTCTCGAAGCTTTTTAGGGTTAGGTGTTACTTCATTACTTGTTTGTAAGTTTCTTGCAACTTGTACATTTTTTTGTGCAATTGCTTGATCTTCTTCATCATCATCTAATGACTCATCAAGGTCTTCGTCTTCTGAAAGGATTGGGTCAATACCTATTTTTTCTGCAACTGATAAGAGCATATACATAGTAGGCTCCATAAGTGTAATAGCTAAGTCAGGATTAATTTTACCTTTTTGAAAAGATGTTTTAATTAATAACTCTGCAATGTTTGCTATTGGAACTTCATCAGACATCATACCTGCAAGAGTTTCCATGTTATCAGGTTTAATAATCTCTAAAAACATCCTATCAATTGCTTCTCTTTGAGTTGTAATTTCGGGTGGTTGTTCCCACGCATAAGGAGCATCAGGAGAGTTTGTTAAAGATTGTCCCGGTACAGGAGCTTCAAACAAGTAAGGAGTTGTTTCGGGTATTATATTTGCATTAGCCATATACTGTTCCTCCAGTAGCATAATCAGCAAAAGTTAAACCATATCCCGGGGCACCTATTGCTGTATTTATAGGATCAGATCCGGGGTTACCAAATATTCCAGCATAAGCACTTGCTGCACTGTTTATATTTGATGATGGGTTCATAGGTATAAATGTTGCATCTACACTTCCAGTAGTATAAGGATCATTTGGTTGGTTTAATTGATTTGCCATCCCTATGTTAGGGTTATAAAAAGAACCTTCCACATTATCAGGATTAAAATATTTGTAAGCTGTAAACACGCCTGATGCATCTTTAGCTACTGAAGCAGCTTCTCCTACACTTACTCCAGTTCCTAATATATCTTTAGTACGAACAGTTTCTTTTAATCCTGTAAGTTTATCGACTCCTTTTCTAAATATACCATCTTCTTTAATTGCTGGTGTATCTATAGTTTTAATTGTTGGAGTATCAATACCTATTTCTTTAGCACTTGCTCTAGCTTTAGCACTTACAGATTTTGCATCTGATATTCTTTTTTGACGAGCTATTGCTTCTTCAGAAGGTTTAATAGCTCCTGTTTCTGCATTAATTTCAGCTATTCTTTTATCTACTTCAACAAGACTATCTTTAGCTCCTTGAGTTATTTCAGTATCAGTTAAAGTATCAGGGGTGGCACTAAACTTATTAGCTGTTTCACTTACAAAGTTTTTAAAAGAAGTAGCTAATCCTTCAGAACCCGGAGCCATAAAAGGTTTTGTTACCATATCAATACCAGCAGTTAATGCTTTACTTACTGTGTTATAAACAGCACCTACAGTATTTTTATAAACAAAAGAAGCTCCGTTTTTTATAGCACCTCCAACGTTTGTTAAAATACTTGAAAAGTTTGAAGGTAACATACTCATTACCTTAGAACCAAACTGTCCCATCCAAGACGTAAGTACATTACCCATACCGGGCAATATAAAAAACAAAGCTAGTTGTCCTAGGGGTCCTAGTTTACCAAAAGCTTTTGTAATTTTTGAAAAACCTTTCTTAACTCCTCTACCTATTTTACGCATACGTTTAGCTATAGAGCTTCCAAGTTTTTTAAAACGTTTCTTTATACTTTTAAATAATCCCATATTTTCCTCTTAATCTGAATCTAACCAACCATCTACTAAGTTTGTAATACCTTGTAAATTACTGGTCCAACTATCTTTTTTATTTACACCTTGCTCATTACCTAACGCAGCTACAAGTAAAGATGTTTTTCTTTGTTCATCATTATCCCATCTTTTAAATGCAAAGTCTGCTTCGTCTCTAAGTTCTTGCCATAAAAAGTTTTGAGCTGCTAATGTAAGACCATAAGCATTTTGAGCATTTTGTTGATTAACTGCATTAATTGCTGCAGTTTCTGCTGTGTTTGCTTGTCTTCTCCATTGAACATTTGATTGTGCTATAGCTGTAGCATTTTGAACATTAAATTGTTCTCTGTTATATTCTAACTGAGAATTAAACTGTTCAACTTGAGTAGCTAATTGAGCATCTAATTTATTAGCTTCAAACTCATTAGCAACCCTACGTGCTTCAGCAGCATTTAATTGACTGCTATTAAATTGAGCCATTGCATTATTTTGTTGAGCATTAAACTGTTCAATAGATGCATTTAAACTTGACATAAATTGATTAGTTTGGTTTTCGCTTGTAGCATTAAATTGTTGTGCAGCATTAGCAGCAGCTTGATTACTTAACATTCTTTGTTGTTCTTGTTGAGCTTTTAACATACTAGCTTGTTGCTCATTACTTAAATTAGCCATATCCATAGATAAAAAAGCTTGAGCATTTTGTATAGCAAACTTAGTATTTTGATCAGCTTCTGCTAAGTTTCTTTGAGACATTAATATTGCATTTTGAACAGTAGCTTGTTGGTCATTACTAGCATTAGTTAAACTAACTGTTTGTAAAAACTTACTATTGTTCACAGCCATTTGTTGGTCAGCACTAAACTGAGCCATGTCCATACTAAAAACATTTTGAGCATTAAATAGTGCTGTTTGTTGTGCCATTTCTGCATCTTTTAATGCAGCAGTAGCTTCAATAGCTTTTTGTTGTGATACACTTGTTTGTATAGCTTGAGCATTTGCTTGAGCTATAGGTAATGCTGATGTTATAATAGCATTAAGCAAGGCATCTCTTCCTACTGTGGATGCTGACATACCACGTTGAGCTAACATAGCTTCAACACTAGCAACAGCCGGTGCAGCCCATGTAGGTATATTACCTTCTTCAATACCAGATAGTAAACTATCAATTTGATTAGATACTAAAGCTTCTTCAGGAAGTCCTTCAACTATTCCTCTTTCTTCTTCAGTAAAATCTGTTAATCTAATTTCAAGAGCTTCAGGATCATTTCCTAATTCAGCAATATCTGCTTCACTTAAACCAGCATTACGTAATTGTTTTTTAGCTCTTGTAACTTTAGCAAGAGATGTACCAGCAACTTTAGCAGCTTGAGCTTTTGCTTCAGGGCTAATAGTTCCAATAACTCTTTGTTGTAAAGCACCTTCAACAATTTCAACATCAACTCCTTCAATAGGAGCAGTTGTTGCAACCCCAGCAGCTTCAGCTAATGTTTGTGATATTTCAGGAGAGACTGTACCACTTGCAGCTTCAACTACAGCATTTTCAGGAACTTTTGCAACATCTTCCGCAGCTATAGTAGCAGCTGTAAATGCTTTAGGTTGAGATGCTGTCGCAACGTCTTCAATAATTGATACTTGTTCAGGTGAAGTTGCAGCTACTTTAGCAGCTTCTGCATCTTGAATATCTTTTATTTGAAGTGCAGCAACTTGTTCAGGAGTAATTTCTGTACCTTCTCGACTAATAGCTTCTGGTGTAGGTACTTTTGGAAGGTCTTCTGGTGTTTCACCCCTAGCAATAGCTTGAGCTTCTAAACCAGTTTCAATCATCCTAGCTCTACGTTCTTGATTAAATTCAGATTCTTGTTCTGCTTTTTGTAATTCTCTAATACGTGCTGCTTCTGCTGCAATAGCTGCTAACCTAGCTTCTTCGGCTAAACGTGCATTTCTTTGCTCTTCTGTTTCATTTTCTGGAGCAGGGGTAGGAGCAGGGGTAGGTGCAGGAGTTGGAGCAGGGGTAGGAGCAGGGGTAGGAGATGGTGTAGGTGTAATACCGGGTATATCAATATCTGGATATTTAGTTGGTAAATTAGGATTATATCCGGGAGTACCGGGGATATTAAAATCATAGCTTTGGTCAAACTCTACTTGACCTCTATTTTCTCTAATAGCTTCTACTCGAGCATTTCTAGTTTCTAATACTGGTGTAGGTGTCGGTGCAGGAGTCGGTGCAGGTCTAGGAGCTGGTGTCGGTGCAGGTGTTGGAGCTGCTACCGGTTGAGGTGCAGGTTGATAAACTGGAGCTGATGTTGGTGCCGGAGTTGGTCTTGGTGCAGGGGCAGGAGTTGGTACTCTGCTAAATGGCATATCAATAGGCTCTGGTCTATAAACTGGAGCTGGTCTAGAAGAAGGTGCTGGTGCTTTTACAGGAGCAGGAGCTGGTCTAGGAGCTGGTCTAGGAGCTGGTCTAGGAGCTGGTCTAGGAGCAGGTGTTGGAGCAGGTGCAGGTGTAGGTGTTCTAGTAGGAACAGGAGTTCTTGTAGGAACAGGAGTTCTTGTAGGTATTGCTTTAAAGTTTTCTAAAACTTCACCAGTTTCTCTATCTACTACAACCTTTCCGCGTTGATAACCAACTCTACCACCTTTAGTATAGTCTTGTCTAGAACCGTTACTATATCTTTTTCTATTTTTTCTTTTTGACATTATTAAATCCTATAAACCTATTTTACTTAACTTCAAAGAGTTTGTCAAGTTTTTCACTGATTTTATCCATTCTTTCCATGATGATTGTCATATCATTTCTTAACTCATCTTTGGTTACGTAATTCTTTGCAATCTCTTCACGTGTTTTGTTCAGCAATATATCGTGTCGTCTAAGCTCTCCAGCGTTCTGCCTAATCTGAAACCAGATAGGGGCTAAGACTAAAGTTATAAAGATGTTCCAAATGATATATGCTGATAGTTCCATGTTATGCTACTAAAGTTTTAGAAATAGATGTAGGTGTGATTTGCCCTGCAATGTTTGCATCCAAACCATCTTTTAAAGATTGCACCTCTTCTGCTCCCATCGCACTCTCGACCCAACCTTGTACTTGTGAACTTGTCACGCTGTCAAAGTCTGTGAAATCAAAAAGATCAGATGTGTCTAAGCTTTGAGTACCATAAGCAGATGCTGTGTAGGGATTGCCTTCTGCATCTACTTGAGTATCAGTGGCGTTTAATCGCCAGTGCACGTTATAAATCACATTGCTGTGTCCTTCGTCAGTAGGGTATACGTCTACAGTTGACACGTTCCAGTTATATGATATTGCCATAATTATTCTCCTGTATTTTGACTATCTAAAAACTCTTGATAAACTGTTCTAAGTTCATCAGTCCAAACTGCATTGCAGATTGCTTGGACTTCTGCCGATTCACCACTTATATCGTCTAAGCAATTTAAAGTATGTCTGTGAAAAGACCTGTTAAGTTCTACGCCATCTTCTTTAATGACTGTAGCAGTTCTTACCTGTACAGCTTTGTAGTCTCCTACAATTTCTATTTTATCTTCTATTATTAATTTTTCTAATGCCATTTTATTTTTCTCCTTACCTAGAATCCACTAGGTATAATATTTTATTAATTTGATGTTTGGTATGTTATTGTAAACATTAAATCTGTTTCTGAAGCATTGGCTGTTAGAAACCAAACTCTTGCATCTACCCAAGCCAAAACTGGTCCATTATCTATGTTAGGACCATCATCACAAGCATAGCCTATTGAGCCATTTTCTACAGTAAAAGGTAATCCAGTTATATAATCATTAGCAGACCATCCTATAGTTCCACTAGTTTGCCTAAAATAAACTGTTACCATATTGCCAATTTTTGTATATGTAGCTGTAATTACTGGGCTTGACCATGTATTAAAAGTACCTTGTCCTGGAGTCCAAGTACCCTCCTCATAGTCATCCAGCTTATTAGCAGCAGCAGTACCGCCTAGATAAACACCGCCTGATAGGTAGAGGTCTTTGAAGCGTTGACCAGATGCACCTAAGTTTACTTGACCATCAGATAAAGCCCCACTTTTCATAGGATTAATATCTGCACCAAAATCTAAACCAGAATATACACCGCCTGATGTTATATATGTAACCAAACCTGCACGAGAACCAATAGTTCCAACTGTTGTGCCGTCTTTGCGGAACCTTACAATATCACCGTCTGACGTAATTCGGTTAAACTGTCCAGCTATGTTGCCATTTCTAGATGCGTGTAAAAAACCATCTGATGAAAGCATAATACCATCATTAGTCGTCAGAACGGTGGTCGTAGTCCCCACCAACAAGTTGCCTGATGAGTCTATTCTCATGCGTTCTGAGCCGTTAACATTAGTACGCAAACTATTGTCACTGTGATTGTACTGTAAATAACCTACGGCACGAGTAGTATCACTGAATATAAGAGTGCTTGCGGTAGACGCTGAACTAATCATATTTATAGCAGTGAAACCATTGTTTTCTAGCGTCAGCAGGTCGTTGCTGTCATAGCTAGTGCCAGAAACAGAACTTTTAGAAACATGCAACTGAGTGTCAGGCGAACTAGTACCAATTCCAATGTTGCCTGATGAGTCTATTGAAAGACCACCAGTACCATTGTTTGTTAAAGTTCCTGAAAGGTAGAGGTCTTTGAAGCGAGCCACTGAATTACCTAAATCAATAGCCGCATCACGCCATGTATTACCATCTATGTTTTCAGGAATAATAGTGTCGCCAGATGGTGCAAATAGAAGCCCAGTGTCACCATTTCCTATCCTAAGAAGTGAACTACGACTACCAATACTTCCAACTGTTGTGCCGTCTTTTGCAAATACCGCCAAATCACCATCGCTTGTAAGCCTATTAACATAAACAGGTTGCACACCATCTCTTACAAACGTTGCAGTCCCCGCAGCTGTTAGCTTAATCCCTGCTGTGCTTGATGAACTTGAAGTAGTACCCACCAACAAGTTGCCTGATGAGTCGATACGCATGCGTTCTGAGTTGTTTGTTCTAAACTGCATTTCCCCGTTTTCACGGTTGTTTAAAAATGCAGTTACTCCTGCATGACTAATATCAAAACCATCTGTATTGGCACTGCCTTGTGGGTCTGAGGTTAATTTTATAGTAGAGCCTGTAGAACCATTGACATGAAGTGTTGTATCTGCGGGAGAGGTAGGCGAAGTCGTCCCAATACCAACGTTGCCTGAAGTGTCTATGGTTAAATAATCGGTTGAGTCCGAATTAAAACGTAAAGCGTTACTTGCATCTGGAGAATATATTTTCCAAGGTTGACTGCTGTTACTTGTTAAAGTTAATGATGCATCGCCAGATGAGGGACTAACATCTAAACCATCACTTGTAACTGTACCTGTTACGTCTATTCCTGTGGCTATGGTGGCTAGTTTAACTGCACCACCTGCTTTTATCTCTACAGTACTAGACTTAGTAGCGTGATTTGTGCCGTAAGCAAACAAGCCTGCTGAAGCATTTGAGTCAGCAACAATATACGTCACACCCGTTGTATTTAGGCTATTATATATACCGCCAGAATCAATCGTTACATTTATAGCACCAGTATCTATTGATAATTTATCGGCATCAACTGTGCCTGTTACGTCTATGCCTGTTGAGGTTGTAACTATTCTAGTACTGCCATCATATTTTAAATTAGCGGCTCCGTCTGCTATAAATGAAGCATATTCTTCACCTGACGCATTTCTAAAATATAAATTAGTAGCATCTATTAATAGTGAGCCTGTTCCTGAATCTTTAATATAACTATTACTACCATCATGATAAATCTGTAAATCTGAACCTGCTCCAAAGACTGCTTTGTCACTATCGCCAAAGTTGATGTCAGCACTTGTTGTTAGACCATCTGTGGTTATTACACCTGTTACGTCTATACCTGTGGATGTTGTGGCTAGTTTGGGTGAGCCGTCGTAGTATAAACTGACATTGGAATTTCCTGCAGCTTGAATCATAGTGTCACTACCAGCTATAAGAGAGATATAACCACCATCTTTTACTGTAATTTTTGTATCTTTCCATACAGTGTCATTATTTTGTAACCAAGCAACAAAACCATCAAAGTAAACCTCTAACTCTGAATTATCCCCAAATACTGCTTTTTCGTTATTGCCAAACAATATGTCATTACCGTTAGTATCTAAATCACCACCTAACTGTGGAGTAGAATCTTCAACAACTTCATTGGTTGCAGCAACGGTAGTATCTACATAAGCTTTAATAGACTCTGAAGTCGCTAAAGTCGTTGCTGTAGCTGTAGCAAAGGTATCGTCATCAAGTACTGCTGTACCTGATACGCCTGTATTGATTACAGGACTTGTAAGTGTTTTGTTTGTTAAAGTCTGTGTACCTGTAAGAGTTGCAACTGTAGAGTCTATATTAACTGTTACAGTGTTACCTGAACCTACTGTATCTAAACCTGTTCCACCAGCAATTGTGAGAGTCTCTGAGTCGAGGTCAATGCTTAAAGCACCTCCGGTATCTCCTTGAAAATCTAAGTCCTGTGCGGTCACCTGAGAGTCTACATAAGCCTTTA
>Ga0208644_1002055_pt1 | contig 16275 bp, 33 predicted proteins | sample VirMetDEL_Nov_18_FD_184517 | JGI IMG/M metagenome (GOLD analysis project Ga0208644, IMG submission 184517) | Aqueous microbial communities from the Delaware River and Bay under freshwater to marine salinity gradient to study organic matter... | ecosystem: Environmental > Aquatic > Marine >... | reverse complement strand
TCCATGATGCAATTTGAACCTCTTCTCCATTTGAATCAACAGTATAAGCATACATATCCAGTCCCATTTTTAGTCCTTTGTTTAGTTTTTTAATTTAATTAATGGTTTAGATTCTGTGATTTTTTTAAGAGATGTCAAGCGCAAATCTGAAATAATGTCATATTTCACGATTCATAAAAATCGGAGTATTTTCACCCATATAGCTCCCAATTATATTAAATGAATAATACTCCCAGGCTTCCTCTTCTGTCATTCCATGCTGATTAACAATTATTTCAACAACCTCTTCTGCATCATAAATTAACCTAACAGGACGATTACCATTAACCCAACTATCAGTCCATCCTATTACTGCATTGTCAAACCCTTCAATTCTTAGAATTTCTTGGTCGCTGAAATAATCGGCTATTGCGTCGATCCACTCTGTTTTGTCTATATCATCCTCAAACATCTTCAGAAAATTCCGCCATAAAGATTTTTTCAATATAAATTTTAACTTCTTCACATAGCTCTTCTGCTATACCATCTCTAGCTTGTGGGCTGGATAGGTTTGCGTCTTGATACTTGGACAATATATTTGATATTAGCTCTTTCATAATTTTAACTGTTTATAAGAAAATTGGTTGGAAAAAGTTTTAAAATGGTAGGGGTATTCAGGCTCGAACTGAATCTATTTTTTTAGAAGAAAAATGTGCTATCCATTACACTATACCCCCATTTATTTTTTAATAATTCTATATTCTATATTATTTATTTTATCTATTAAACTTTATATTCTGCAAATCTTGATAACAATGTCGAGGCTAAAATCCATTTATTTGTTGAACCATTCGTTGACATTGCATAATTTAATTTTAAAACCTCTTCCTTACATAAAGAAGCCCTTGATAATACTTCATCTGTCAAAGTATTGATTAAAACGTATTTTTGGTCATTCATATTTAATAATAAGTATTTTTGTTAATTTTGTCCCTCAAAAGCGTAATCGTTCTAGCTTTTATTTTATAAACATTTTCAATTTTTATACCAGTTTTTTCTGATATTTCATTTGGTTTATATCCGTCCATAGATAAATTAAAAATTTCTTGATACTTAGGTGATTTTTTTGAAATGATCGCCTTGACGTTTTTAATTATGTTATTTGACTCATTATCATTTGAATAATTTTTATTACCAACAGAATATTGTATGTTATTTGTATATATAGAATTTGAAATATCTCCAGTATAAAATATCTTTGAGTTAGCCATACGTTTTTGATAAGCCTTAACAGTCCAGAAGGCGATAGTAGCTATCCATGACTTAAATTTGCCATTTTCTTCGTATTGCGGATATTTCTCAAGAATTTTAATATTCGTATTTTGCAATAAATCTTCTACATTTTCTTTGCCAAAAACATATTTATTTATGAATCTAAACAAGAACTTTTGGTTGTCTTTTTTACAAAGCTCTTCGGCATATTCTTGTTTAGTCATAATAACTTAATCCTTGGCTGAAACTAACTTTTGAACTTTCGGCTCTTGGGTTTCGTTGAATTGAGAAGTCGCAGCATGGTATCCATCTGCATAGTTCAGCATTTGCTCTTTGTTCATGTAAGCAATGCCCATTTGGGTTTTTCCAGCTTCAAAACCTTTTTGATACTCACTACTTTTGACTACTGACATTTGTGATGCCAAATCTAGTATTTGAGCTTGGGCAATCCTGGATTCCGCATGAGTCAACTCTAGTAATGCCTTGAGATTTTGATTTTTATTATGGCTTGCAAGGGCAAATGCCAAGCATACACCAGCAACAATATATAATATAGTATTTTTGTTCATATTTTTTTATTTAAAAGAATAAGATACTATAAAAGCTGGATGATGTCAATCAAATTATAACTCGCAAGCAATAAAATCAAAAATTACTGGTTTATCGTCTATCCAACCTACATTCTCCGAGTGGATGTCATTGATCTCACAATAAACTTTGCCAAACCTTTTTTCAAAAAACTCGTAAGCCTTTTTCTTGCAATTTCTTTTTACTTTTTGTTGGATATTTATCATTCCGTCAAAATATATTGGTTTTAAAAAATAATGTTTAAAATTAATATTATCTGCTTGCTGGTCATCTATCGAGCCGCTATGATATATTTTAACGACAAAATCAACACTTTTTTTACTGAGAACAAGTTTGAATGTTCCGTCTCCAATAATTTTGTAATTTAAGTTTTTAAGTTTTTGTATAAATCTTTTTTTTGCGTGGGCTTTGTCTAATTGTTTATTGTATGTTGATCGTTTTTTGCAATCCTGCCAGATTGAGATAATTTCATTAATTTGCAACATGATGCGCTCCATCAAAATCATTAGGCCAGCTCATGTTGGAGGCACGATGACCTAACTCTTTTGCTTTTTCTAGCAAGCCATTAGTTATTTCACTTGTAACCGCTTGTCCTTTTAAGCTGTAATAAACGTCTTCTCCTAACATGAATTTTGCGGTATCATCCGAAAAATATGGAATCTCTCCTTCCCAAGCACTTTCAGAGTCAAAAATAGATCCATAAAATCTACCCTCTTCGATAACATAGGTAAGTCGGAATATGATTCCACGATTTTCATCTCCCGCCAATTCCGATTCAAAATCGACGTAATCATTGTTTTTGTTCACTAATTCCATTTTATTTTTGAGTTGCATATTTTTATATTAAATTGGAGGTGCGTGACGGAATCGAACCGACAACCTGTTGATTACAAAACAACTGCTCTGCCTATTGAGCTAACGCACCTTATTTGATTTTCTGTAAATGATTAAATAGATTTTTATCGTGGAGTCAAGACTTTTCCAAAAAAAAGTGTAATAATATTATTACTACTTATGTCTAATAACGTATATCCAAATACCCAACCTTTCGCCCACGAAAGGAATGTGAATGTAAATTTTAATTATATTTGGGATGGAAATAATTGGGTTCCTCAAGGAGCTGTAAAATTATCATTAGAGTATATAAGAGCAAATGCTAAATCGGTAATTCATAAATTTGGAAGTAATCCAAATGTTTCAAATAGCGTAAGCAAAACTTCGCAAGAGACAATTTGGGATGGTTCGTCTGCATACACCTTTCCTCCGAATGACGCAACAGGAATACAAGTTAAATCAGATGACTCTAATGACAATCAGCAGATCATTATTGAAGGATTAGATAGTAATTTTTATGTCCAAAAGTGGACTGGCAATCTAAATGGAACAAGCAATGTAAATATTGATGGAACTTGGTCAAGAGTTTATCGAGCATACAATAATGACTCGACTAACATATCTGGAATAATAAATATTCATGCTTCGGGAAATGACGCTTTGTCTTATGCTAAAATTATTGATGGCAATAATCAAACATTAATGTCTTTATATACTATACCAGTTGATTGCACGGGTTATTTAGTTGGTTATAATTTATCGGCACAAAATACCAGTAGTTCTAGTGAAATCGGCTTCACAGTTTACTTTCAAACTAGAGAATATAACAAAGTTTTTAGAGTACAGGAAGTAAATTCTGTTAATACCTCAAGTCCGTTAAGCAAGGATTTTCCATTTCCTTTAAAATTTGAACCTAAAACTGATGTAATTTTTAATGTTGTAAGCGCAAATGGCAATAATGGTTCTATCAATGCTGATTTTGATATAGCGTTATTATAATTCTTGAGCTTTTTCTCTAATTTAATCTAGGAATTTTTTCAAGATTTCTATTTCTTTTTGTCCATTATTTTCCATGAACCTAATTAAGAAATCAATGAAATCAACCTTCGACATTTTGGATACTTCTGTCCCTACATCAATGTAGCGACCATTATCCCATGCTTCAATTAGCTTTATTATATTGTATGACTTAGTGTCCATTGGAAAACGCATTGCAAACGACTTTTGAATATTGATATATTTGACCCGTTGCTAATCTATTATAACTAAAATGTAATACAATTTTTGTATTTTTTCCTTCTTGGCTTTTTAAATATTCAGCGACTTTTAATGTAGCAAGATCATTGATCCCTTTTATTTGGTACGTACCATTTTCAACAAATACAATGTATTTATCTTTTTGGTTTTTATTTTCTAGTTTAATTACTTTTTCTATTTTTACAAATTCGTCAATGTGTCCGACTTTTGGAGTAAATTTGTAAGCAAACAAATTAATTGAACTAAGCAAAAATATAAAAAAGAATCTTGCCACATAATATATTACACTAAATTAGATTCTAATATCTTTCTGCCATCAGAAGTAATTTTTCTTTTAACATTTATTTGCATAAAATTCTTTCGCAATAAATATTGTTCGTGATCTTTTCGGATGGAGGTGACACTTAATCCAGTAGCAGCAGAGAGCATAGATAAGGTAGATTCTCCTCTTTCTGCAAGTATTTTAAGTAATTGTCTTTCCGTGCAAGTAATCCCATGAGGCAAAATGCCGAGAGTATTGCAAAACTTTTTAAATGAATCTCCATTAAATATTGGTGAATTTTCTGCTTCACAAAAAAGCATGACTTCTTTTGCTCTCATTACAGCATTTCGAGCGTTGCCCCTGGTCGTCTTTGCGATTTCGTATAGAGCATCTGGTGTAAATTTAATATCTGGAACTTTTGATTGAAGTATTTGCCCAAGTTCATCTGATTCATAAGGCTCAAAATCAATAGTTGTCAATCTATCTTTTAATGGAGGGAATAATTTATCGCTTTCAGTCGTTGCGAACAAAAATGTTTGCTTTTTAAAATTAAAAGTGAAAACCTGCTCTTCCCAATGAAAGTCTTTAATATGGGTTTGTTCAGTATTAAAAATAGTTAAAAAAGCATTAGTTAAATCTTTAGGAAGTGCGTGAGCTTCATCGAAAATTGTAACCACCTCACCTTGATCTTGTATTATAGGCCAAATCTGCTCAAAGAACGCCTCGTTATTTTTAATGGTCGAGCAATTTATCTCCAACAAGGGTCTTGGGCTTCCATCTTCGTTTTTAAGATTTTTCGCAAATTCCTTAGCAAACTGAGTTTTGCCTAAACCAGCGGCTCCGACAAAATTCAAAAACGGACAAATACTTGTTTTATTAAAAGCCTTTAAATAAAAATTTAATTTCTTTTTTACGTTTTCTTGTCCGATTAATCCTTTAAACATATCATTCATTATTCAAACCTTGTTATTGAGTATTTGATTTCAGGAGTAGTTTCCTTTGTTTGTTTATCTGTATGACAAAGAAGTTCTTCTGAATCCTCTTCGTCAAACTGGAAGCCGAGATTTTCAAGCCAACTTTTCTTGACTGGAACCATTCCCCATGCTCCGACATATTGCCCCAACTCCTCGTAGGTGAGCGAGTGATAGGCTAGTGGTCTGCCTCGTTTTTCAATCATGGCGACAATTCAAAAAGAAAATCGTCCATGAGTCAAGATTTTTTTAAAAAAACTTCGATCCCAAAAAAACTAAAGCCGCCAACGCTTGCTGTTGACGGCTTCGAGAGCTACTTCCACTCATGGCGGATAAGGCTAAATTAAATTACACTATTCTAATTCATCTGAAATTCTATAAGAATCAGAGTCACGATGAAAGGTACTAGCTTCAATGAGCAAGACAGACCCATTGTGGGCAATAAGTTGATGCGGTTGCCCTTGAGCAACCTCGAACTTCTCCCCAGTGTGTAAGATGACACTGTTTCTAATGCCACTTGTTGTATCTATTAAACGTAGGCATAGAGTGCCTTGTATGATATAAAAAACTTCATGTTTTTTTAAATGAAAGTGCATTGAGGTATGCTTACCTTCACTAATAAAAAGTTCTTTTCCGCAATAATTTTCTTCTTCATTATTTGCGAACCATTTTTCGTGACCCCATCTTTTTTTAACATATTTGATTTCAGTTTGCATAATTTAAAATAATCCTAATGTCTTGCAGTTCCCTAAAATAATAAATGAACAAGTTATTATATGCAATAAAACCCATAGAGTTCTAAAAATTAACATATATTTATCGTAGGGCTCAGTCTTGTCATCGCTATACGAGCCTAACGCATACTGCCATATTTTGAAAAATTTATTCATCCATAAAACTAAATTTTGTTTGATTTTCGTCATCGAACTCTTCAGAGGTTTCTTCCTCTAGATTTTTGGGCCTCATTACTGGTACACTCAAAAAGTTTTTTTGCGCGATTCTAATAATAAACCTCATCAAAGCAAAACTATATATTTTATTTAATTGAACTTCATTATTATTTGAGTCAACAATAGTAAATGTTTTATTTTCTTGATCCCAAGAGAAGCAAGCGTTTTTTAGTTCTTTAGTTATTTTCATGTTTTAATTACAGATTAAATGCTTCTAATGTATATTTGAAAGGATTACCCTTTATTTCTTTAATTAAGTCAAGCATATTCTGAGCAATGTCCCTTGTTTCTTTTTGTGTGTCAGGTTTTAATCTCAAATCCCAAAGATGAATAAACGCCAATAAGGAACCAGTCCAAATAAATTGAGTCTCAAGACACAATGGTAATATTATTCTAGCTTGCTCTTTCGCTACCCCTGCTTCGCAAAGCTCTTTGTAGAGTGATTTAGACAATTCAACATGGTTTTCCATTTTAGAAAGTAAATCTGGCCTATCTACAAACCCATCGCTTCCCTGTTTAGAAGATTGAGACTGTTTTCTTAACTGCTTGGTTTTGTAATATTTATCACTAAAATCTACATACCTCCCACTAATACTATTGGCAGACAAGCCAACCTGATGTTTAAATAATTGCCTTTCAACGAAAATACTACATTCAATCCTAAATTGAAGTTGTGGATGCCTAAAAGGAGCAACGTGCTTATGATCTACAAGAAACTTAATTAAATTAGCATCTTTTCCGTCGAAAACTTCCTTTTCTTTTCCGTAGCTTACTCTCGCTGCATTAACAACCATAAGGTCGTCCCCAAAATGATTTATAAGTTCAACTTTCATATATTAATTTGTAAGTTTCTTTTGTTTTTTTTCCGCAAGTGTTATTTTTAAGTCTATTGATCGTCGGCAAACTCAATGGGCAAATTTGACTTAACATTTTAAGGGAATTTGCTTGCCATTTTTCCTGAGTTTTAATATTAATTAATGTGCATTTTATTGCGTTAGGAGGTAATTTGCCTTCCCAAGTAGCAAGCTTTTGTAAGCGAGAATCAACATCTTTCGTTAGCCCTTTATTCCACCTCGGAACAGACAGGCAGTTTTTCATTCTTTTCTTTTTATGTTCTTCTGATTCTTTTTTGCCAAACATGAGGTTTTTTGCCCCTTTTTTTGACTCTGACATTTTTTTTCTTTGCTCTCTGGTTCTTTTTTTACCAGTATTTGACTTTTTAATCTTGTCAATATGTTCTTGAGTTAGTTTCTTGCCTCGTTTAGATTTAGACATTTTCTTTTTAGCTTCATCTGTATGGCGATAACCTAATGGTCTATCAGCCATTCTGCAATTATTAAAACCAATCTTTCTATCGTAGCACTTAGTAAAATCTATCCAAAACTGCTCTCTAGAAATTAAATCTTCAACCGAACATAACTCAATAATTTCTGAAATGAAATCATTGCATCCATATTTGTTATAAGCAGATTGTAAATGTGGGTTAATGTGATTTTGATTTTTTAATTGAGTAAAATGTTTCTTTAATCTAGACTCTATATTAAAAGACGATCCTATATATATTTTACTATTAGAACAACATTTGATTTTATAAATTCCACTTTGCATTATAAAGTATAAATACACATAAAAAATGAATATGAGAAGCAATATCAGTATCAACTAAAAAGTGTAGGCCAGATTTAATTCTACTTTATTCTTCATCACTTACTGCATTTTCAATAGCTTGCATAACAAACTGATTAAAAGTAATATCTAATTTATGCGCTGCAATCATAATATCCAGTAACTCTTTTTCAGAAAGATCCAGTTCGATTGTGGTCATCTCGACTGGCTTTTTTATTTCAATAGAACCATCTATATTGCCATTTACTTCGAGTTTTGTGCCTTCTTGCCATCCAAGATTTTTTAGAATTGAATATGGTATCTCTATAAATAAATCACCATTATCCATTTCTATTATTTTTGTAGTAGTTGATGTGTTCATTATTTTTTTGTAAATAGAACTTTGAACTCGTCATCTTTTGAGAACTTAAAGATGTCGTCCCCATCTGGGGATATTAAGTAATTATTTCTAAATAAAAATGTATCAAATTTCTCTATGCCGTCCCATTTATCAATTAAATCTGGATGGTTGGCGTGGATTATCGGAAGACAATAGCTTGGAGCTTTTTTTGCAGCTCTCCTTGCTATTATATTTGAACCACTCTTGTTCGTATTTGGTTCTTCTGTATTCGTATCTAAATGTTTTTTATTTAAAAACAAAAAATAATCCTCTGGAGTAATTTTCATTAATTCAAAACCATCTTCCTTTTTAACAATCAAACCATCCATATTTGACTGTTTGGGATTCGTATTTTGAATCGAAGCAGTTATTTCGGAAGTATTTTTATCGTTTACAAAAGAAACGAGACAGATGACAAATAAAATAGAAACAAGTGTCCTGGTCAAAACGCTCATATATATACCTTAATTAAAAAATAGTATATAAAATTGGATTGGGATACTCTCTGATACTACAGTATGTAAGATACCCTTTCTCTGGTTGAGGCTCAACAACTAGCCATTTGTCATCCACGCATACTAAACATACCATGTGATTACTATTGCCATCTGAAGCTGGAACTCCACCAAATTCTTTCTCATTTGTTACAATAGCTGCACCTACCGCAATCGCAGCGTTTGCATTACCTTTGATAACAGTTGCACCTAATAAAGATTTATAAAGCAAGGCAAAGTGATTACACTCATACGAACCAAGCTGGTATGAGGTATTAAAAAATACCATTTTAATATAAATATCATTAAACTTGTCGAACGTGTCTTTTGTGATGGAAACGTATGTTTTGTCCAAAGGTAGCGTTCTTATTGAATAAGAATCAAAGTTTTCCGCCATCTGTTTTGAGCTAATTTTACTAGCGTACTCAGGCTTCGGGAAATCATCAAATGAGTCCGATTGATGGTACTCTTTATTTGCTATAAGCAGTAGCACGGATATTGTAAATATTATTACAAGTCCAGTAAAGATGCTGCTGAGTTTCATTTTTGCCAGTTTTTCTGTCATTTTATTATTCATAATTTTTAAAAGGGTTTGAGGTGAGGTTTAAGGATAGAGAAGGCTTGAAGTATATTTGACTCCTCCTTAGTAGCTTTTCGGACTAAAAAGTTTTGGTCTTCCCATGTATCATTATCATATACATTTAACGTAGAATTGTCAAGTTTAAAAAACTGAGTTTCTGTTAAATTTTTTCTTGATATATTTAAAATAGTATCAGCAGTTATTGATCTCGCAGTATCTTCTGATATTTCAACAAACTCTTTACGATTTATTTCAATTGTTTTCATATACTGGGTTGATTATGCAGGTTGATTGTGATTGAGCGGATGAATCGCTCGACCTTAAAATAAAAAATGATCTACCAGATTGAATAATTGGATCAACTTGTTGATCGCTTTCATCGAGCCAAGTGTTTCCATTATTATAATATATTTTATAAAATGACACTCCGTCCTCTGACCATATAGCTATTTTATCTGCGTCAATGATATTTGGACTTTTTACAATATCAAACTGATTCACTAGCTCGCTCAAGCGAACATCTACTGGGAAGGGATTTGGTAGAACCCATTTCTCGTCCTTATTTGGAATCGATAGCTTAGTAGATAGATTTGCATTACCAGACTGAGAAAAGGAAAAGGTTTCTAAATTAGACCTGATATAAACAAAGCCCTCATCTGGGTAGATGAGGGTATCACCTTGGTCATTCCTAGTCCCAGCAGTATACCATTGACTATTTCTATATCTATAACTTTTCCACCCAAATGTTGTCCAAATAACAACACTATCCATTGGATCTATCTGATCTTCTACCTCAAAAAATATATCCTTTAACCTAGTGGCTGGAATAATGGAAACATTGTCCGAATACTCAAAGTTATGATCTGAATCTGAAATAAAAACAGAATCTTCTGTATTTGAGGTGATTAAACTAAATGAGCCTTTTTTGTCGCCCTCCCTGGATATAAGAAAATAAGGTCGAGAATTGAAATCTCCAATCTCAAAACTTTCGTATTCTGGTTGCGGCAATGTGATCTCCAATCCATTGACGGCATCTATGCTGCCATCATATTCAGAATCTTCATACATATTCCAAGATAGAAAATTTACACCATTTTTAATCTCGAAATTATGAAGGACAACTGGATTAGAAAAATCTTGCGCCCATCCCCCAAAGCACTCCGAGCAAACAAATAAAAATAACAATATATTTGACTTACTTACATTCATAATTTTGACTTATCGTATTTTTCGTAAAATGTAATATCACCATTTTCTTTCAGCTTTTTCTTTTCGTATGGCTTTGCGACCCTTCTGTAAAACTCTTGACTTGCACATGACAAAGCGCCAGTAACATCGTTTATACTCTGATACGATAATCCATTATTGTCAAGATAGTTTTCTAGTAATTTATGAATTGCGTAATTTAATTCACCGCAGTTTGAAATTTTTACGGCTTTAAATTTTATAGTATCGATATGTTTTTTTGTCTCTTGATTAATATAAGGCATAATTATCTTTTTTTATTTTTTTGTTAAAGTCAATGTGTACCCATCTTTTGTTAGCTTGACATCCGTTTTGTATCCGTATCTATATATCTCATACATATCAAACTGATTGTTTATGTGGATATAATATTTGCCATTTTCTCGAACAATTTTTTCATAAATATTTGATGGGAGATTGTCAACTGAGTTAAAAAATAATTGATATTTCAATTTTTAAAATTAATCTGGTTTAGACCAATATTTACACACTCCATAAGGCTTGGCTGCAAATGTATTGATATTTCCACCTCTTAATCCACAATGGGATTCAAAATTAGATTTTAGATAAAATTTACAAGTTCCGCAACACTTTTCATATATTTTGTATTCTTGCATTTCTTTAAAGGCTTTATCTTTAATTTTTTTTCGCTCGTAGTAATCTTTGGTTTGCTTTTCTAGTTCAGCTTCTTTTGTTAAAATTTTTATAGGGCAAGGTTCTCCCTTTAAGATTTCAAACCATTCATCAATATCTTTAATGTCTGGCATTTTTAATACTGGACAATTATTTTTCTTTTCCGAGACGCAGCCTTGACATTTATTCATCTTTATCATCCATGTAATTGCTTGAATAAGGGTCGCCCTCTTTCCAAACTGCACCAAATGGGTCTAATTCAATGCTAATCTGCATAAACTTACTATACAGCGGAGATAAAAAAGCAAAACAATCAAATCTCAGAAACCAACTTGTGAAATCTCCAAGATAATAAAATATGTATGAAAAAAAGATTTTAATGTGTTTCATTGCTTATCCTTAAATAATTCGTAACTTTCCCACTCAATAAGCCCGTGTGGATGATCATTACAACCTCCGCACCCGCCTTCCTTGCCGTTGCAGATGTCGCACTTCTTTGAATGTCTTTGCTTTTTTGTTGAATGAATCACCCCATGACCAGCACACATTGTACACTGCCTAGATGATTCATGTCCACAGAAGTAATCAATCTCTCCAAAGCCATTGCATGAAGGGCAAACTAGAACCCCACTATTTTCGATTATGCTCTTTATCGTATTAGTCATTCGTGTGTCTCATCTTAATGGTGGTTATCCATTCTATACCAAACATCCAGCTTGTCTAGACAATATTAAATTGTTTTATTATTCATTGCAACCCTTGCGTTGTAGATGATATTGAATATAGAGGTTATAGTTTCTTCGCTCATGTCTTGTGAAAAAACAGAATCAATGTAATCTTTTGTTTCTTGTTTCATTTATATTCTTCTCCCTCTTCTGTCTATTTCATACCCACCTTTGATGCTATTAAGACAATCAATAAACATATTGCACAGGTGAGCAGGGTTGTTCTTTTCATCAGGGATAATCAACTCTAGACCTCTAGTATAATATTTATACCAGTTGCATTTAATTTCATATTGAGGACATTCAAAATTATATTGATCTAAATAATCTTCATGATCGCCCCAATAGTAAGATCTCATTACAAACATATCAGTCTTATAGCAGGTTCCTGCGTTATGAATGGGCGCTTGGAACTTTTCTTGTTGTTCGTTCCATTCTTTTGTTTCGATCTCGTAACCTAATTGGGCGAGAAATGCCTCCATGACTTCTTCCATTTTAGTATTCAGAGCAATGCACTTCATAAAGACACTCGTTAATTTTGTCTGCAACCTGTTCTAATTCTCTAGAAATTGCATACTGTATAACGTCATCCATTGATAATGCAACTGCATCATCGGTGCTACCATACCAATCACGCCTAGCTTCTTCTTCAAAGTCCTTATACGTCATGCCATCTACTTCATACTTTATCCTAGATCTAATATACTGTAGAATCTCGTCAATGACTTGATATCTGTATGCTGAGCCGAGGCATGAGTGTCTGTGCTCAGCCCGTTCATCTGGTTCAGTTAAATCGAATGTTAGTGTAGCTTTCACTTTTATATGATCGCATTTTTTTAAAAAAAAATCAAGAAAAAAATTTCAAAAAACTCCAGAGATGCAAGTGTTTAGAATTTTCTTGTATCTATCAATTTCCTTCTGATATGATTCAATTGTATGCCCCATTGATTCAATCATGTGTCGAAGATGGTCTGCATAGTAAGCATTAGCTTCCTGTAGGTTAGAAAATACACTCCTCTCTCTTCCTGGCATTATACATTCCACTGTATCCGTTTCAACATGTCTAACAAATAAATCACATTCATACTCCCTACTGGCAACGTAATATGGGTTGCAGCTATTGACTCTTTCTCGGAAAAAATCTTCTGATATAACCTCACACTCAGATATGTTGTCCGTGAATATGTTTACAATATATACAGTATCACCGATCTCCATTCTCAAGCCTTGCGATCATAATTTCAGCCATTGCGATTGCACCGTCAGCATATTTATTGGCTTCACAAATAGCATCCTGCCTTTCTTCTTCAGTCATTTCACCTTCAATATCTAACTCTGTCCTGTAATAAAACCTCAATTCGTTGAATTTAGATTTAACTTGTTCTGCAATGAAGACGGGACGATAATAACAATTTTGAGTAGACCGCCTGTATGTATAGGTTAGTGCTTCACTAAGCATATCGATAGCTGGAAGCCAACTCTCAGGTACTTCTAGACCCCAACACATACATGTCTCTTGCATTGGCAAATCCTTCTCTTTATAAAGAGTAGGGTACTTCTTGAATATTTCTTCTTCTGTAATTTTATTCTTCATCTCTGTTAAACCAAAACCAAACTATAACTCCTATGTAAAATAAAAAATTAAACAAACAAATACCACCTAATGTCATAAAATATTTAGTAATCAAAATGGCAAAATCTTTCTTTCAATTTTTAGAATAAGATGGGGCAAGCTGGTAGATATTCTATACAATCTTGTAAATATAAATCTAATTGGCTTTAACCACAGGTGCTTATAAAATTTATACCATAATTTCTTTTGTCGCTCTCTGTAAATTTTAAGCTTGTTATCATGCAACAGTTTAATTCGACGACGTTCAGAATTATCAGTTTCTTCAAATTTATAAAGTTCTATATTTGACAATTTAGACTCTGTAAACTTAGCTTTAAATTCTATCCAATAATCTTTTTTATCGCAATAGTAACTGTTGTAGAAAATGATTTCGCCGTGATATGTTTTTTTGGTTGTCCATTGTCTGTTGGTTTTGAAATAACCGCCCATGAAGTGTTTTTTTCTTTCCTCCTTTGGGTACTCGACCCACTCCTTATCATACTCCTCAAAGGTTAATGTCCCATCCTTATGAATTGTATATATCTCTAGTGCATTATCCAGGTCTTTAGTTTGAAATACCTCTTCACCCCAGATGATTTTTAAATCTTTTAATTCTCCAATATCCTCTGGTAAGGGCAGTGGGGCTTTGCATATAATATTATCGAACATTCCCATAATTATCTCTCCATTTCTACTTTCCATGTTTTGATGATGCTCAAAAAGTTGGCCCTCGTATCGCCAGCATCATAAATTGGCTGCATTCCTTTTTTAACTAAATCCTCATTCCATTTTTCAGCAATAACTTGACCTACACTAGCTTGCAACATAGAAGCTAACCTAGCGACTTCGTGGTCTTTAATTTGTACTGTTTTTTGTTTCATGTTTCTTAAATCCTGTTCTAATGAACCCAGCAGGGTTAATAATAATGCCCCCTCTATCTTCGAGTGACGCTATCAATTGTCCATGTTTGTCAATTTCAATAATTTTGCATTTCTGTAAACCATAAGAACCATAATCACCAACTGTATATTTAGGTTCAAATCTTTTTATGTACGTTCTGCGAACAGATAACGTATTTGCTCTAATTAAGGCTAATTCTTTTTTGTTCTTATATGTGTGCTTATAGTAAGTGTCGTACCACCAATTACTGCTTACAATTTTATTATGCAAGGTCTGGCTTAATTTCTTTATATAGTTTACCAATTTGTTCATTTTTGATAGAAACTACTTTTTGATTATCGTCTACAATATATAAGGTTCGTCGAATGTTTTTATCGTGGATTGAATAATAACCCGCCTTGAAGTCTTTGTTAATGTGTGTTACTAGATATGTTTTCATGACTCTTTATTTGCAGTCCAGACAGAAATACAACTTTTATTTTTGCCCTCAATAAACTGACAGATGTCTATTTGCTCTTCTTCAATGTCACAGAAAATTGAAATGTTTTCTGGGCCCCATACTTTTTCAAGTTCAGATAACAATTGTAACGATAGAGACTTTGTATCTGAATTGAATTGTGTTTCCAGAATACGCTTAATATTTTTATTTGTTTGGGTATTCATGAATTAACTTCTTTAATGACTCTACGCTATTGTATAATGTTGACTCCTCTTCTGTAGCTTTGCGAATCCACGATATATCATCTCCTCCATGATGATAATCACTTGTAACATTGCAAGCATATAATTCACCTTCCTTTGCTCCAAGCTCTCGTTTTTCTCGTAAATCATTAAAACCTTTGTGTCTTATTGTTCTATAGAACACCTCTTCTACCACTTTTAAGGCAATATCTCTCTGTTGCTCTTTAGTGATGTGAACTTTTTCTGTCTTTTGTATGTAGATTTCCATGGTTTAATATCACGGTATGTGTTCAAATATTATACGATTTTTTTTCAAAAAAGCAAAAGCTTTTTTTATTTTTCTTCAAAGATGACTTTGAACTTATCCGCATCTACATACTTTAGTGCACCACCATCTTGCTTTACTGCTTCTGAACAAATTTCAGGCGTTTGTTTCTTGACGTACCGTAGTGCAAGGCCATTTCGCTTTACAGCTTCTAAGCAAATTTCGGGTGTTTGTTCCTTAACATAATATAGTGCATAGCCATCTTGCTTTACTGCTTCTAAGCAAAGTTCAGGTGTTTGCTCCTTAACATAATATAGTGCAGGGCCATGTTGCTTTACAGCTTGTAAGCAAAGCTCAGGTGTTTGCCCCTTAACAAACTTTAGTGCATAACCATCTTGCTTTACAGCTTGTAAGCAAAGTTCAGGTGTTTGCTCCTTAACAAACTTTAGTGCAGCACTATCTTGCTTTACAGCTTCTACACAAATATCATGTGTTTGTTTCTTGACATACTGTAATGCCCAGCCATTTTGCTTTACTGCTTCTAAACAGATCTCAGACGTTTGTTTCTTGACATACTCTAGTGCATAACCACACTGTTTTACAGCTTCTAAACAAAGTTCAGGTGTTTGTTTCTTAACATAATATAGTGCATCACGATTTTGCTTTACTGCTTGTAAACAGATCTCAGGTGTTTGTTCCTTTACATAATATAGTGCATTGCCATCTTGCTTTACTGCTTCTAAACAGAGTTCATGTGTTTGTTCCTTAACAAACTTTAGTGCATAACCACGTTGCCTTACAGCCTCTAAATAGAGCTCAGGTGTTTGTTCCTTTACATACTGCAATGCATAACCATATCGCTTTACTGCTTCTAGGCGGATCTCAGGTGTTTGTTCCTTTACATAATATAGTGCATTGCCATTTTGCTTTACTGCTTCTAAACAAATCTCTGGTGTTTGTTCCTCAACATACATTAGTGCATAACCATTTTGCTTTACTGCTTGTAAACAGAGTTCATGTGT
>Ga0208644_1002051_pt1 | contig 16289 bp, 25 predicted proteins | sample VirMetDEL_Nov_18_FD_184517 | JGI IMG/M metagenome (GOLD analysis project Ga0208644, IMG submission 184517) | Aqueous microbial communities from the Delaware River and Bay under freshwater to marine salinity gradient to study organic matter... | ecosystem: Environmental > Aquatic > Marine >... | reverse complement strand
TGCTACAATCCACCATTTGCCACCAGCTTGGAACAATCTACAACCAAAAGACTTTACAATTTTGTCTAATACATCGTAACTATTCTCATAGGTATAATCATCATTTTTAAATGTTCTTATAGGTAAGTAAGTTTGACTAAATGGCTCATATTGAGTGCCATCTTCTCTATCGTTCATGCCATTTCCAAAATAAGAACATACAGTTACCAAGTTTGGATTTGTTGGAAAATCTAATGCGTTTAAACAAGTTAAAATATAGCTTAATACTGTTTGTAAAGTATTAGTTCTATTGCCAACGCTATTTATTTCTAAAGGAATGTTTTTAAGCATCCCTAAACCATCAACGCAGTTAAAAAAGAGTTGCTTTCTACCAGTTGAATAAGTTATTTGTACGTTATCCGATAATACCCACCCAATCCATTCTAAGTTAGCACCTAAATATAATTTAGCTAAATACTTTCTATCATTTAATGTAACCAAGTTTGGTATGTTGGCTAAATCGTCTGTTACATCAATAGTAACATTTAATTGGCTTGAGTAAAGTGCCTCGTAAATTTCATCCGATTTAGGAAGATATTGTAAGTCAATATTTACTCCATCATATTCAATTAAACTACCAGCATAGTTGTCTTCTAAAATATATAAATATGCAGTTTTAGTAGTCTTTGTTGCGTATGTAATTTTATATTTATTTTGATATGCCATTATCTTCTAAAACTTAAATTATTGTTTGCTCTTTGTGTTGCCAATACTAAATCAGAACCCCTTAATAGGAACTCACCAAAAAATCCTCCCAAACCTCCGCCAAATCCAACTGCACCTGCTGCTGCTTCACCAAAAGCACTTGTTCCACCAGTTAAAGCACCTAATATTGTTTTAAATAATAATGCTTGTGTAACCATAGAAATCAATTGAACTAATATTTGTTTAAATGTAGCTTCTAATGCTTTACCAACATCATCACCCATTATCATTGCACTAAATACTGATTCAAATGCTGGTGCTAAATTACCAACTATATCTCTTGTTAAATTTAAATTATTATTAAACTGCTCTTGTTCTTTATTTTGCAACTTTGTCAAATCATACATTTGTTGTTGCGCCCAGTCATCTCCTTGTGCAGTTGCCTTTTTTTCTAAAACAGACTTTTCTTGTGCTAAAAATAAAGATGGTCTTTCAATAACTAATTGTCGTCTTCTATGATTTGGTAATGAAGCAAATTGTTGAATATATTTCTTTAAATCATTAGAAGCAGTACTTGTTTCAGTTTTTAATTTTGTAATACCATTAGTAACTGCATTAAAAGGATTATTTGCGCCAGTCCTAATCGTATCAGTTAAAGACTTATTTAATGATATTATTGACCCATTTAAACTTACCGCTTCTTGTGCAGCTTCTTTATAATTTTGTTTTGCCTTATCTATTGTGCCAGCTTGAACTATTGAAGCGTCAGCATAACCATTTGTAAGCGTTTTAGACCTTTCAATAGTTTTATTATATTCTTCTGCTGCTAATAATGCTCTTTTATTTGCATCTGCTAATTTTATAGTCTTGTCAGCAATTTCATCTACATATCTTGAAGTAACTGCTTGTGCAATCAATGATTGAGTATATAAATCAACTGCTGCTCTTGCTTGTTCTGTTGTTTTAATTGTAGAAGCATATGCACTATTTACCTTTGCTAACTCTGCTATTACAAATTTTAAAGCATTTGCCCTTTTATCTTCTGCTATTGTAGCGTCTTCAGCAATACCAATATATGCTTGTAATTTAATTCCACTTTCACTTGCACTTGCTTTTGCTTTATCTAAACTTTGAGCAAACTTATCTTCCGCTTGTTTAGCTGCATCAACACCTTTAATAAAATTTGCTATTTGTGGTCCAAATGCAACAATCAATGAAGAAACTGCACCTAAGGCTAAACCAATACCAGCTGGACCCATTAAACCACTTGCCATTGCCTTTAAAGCAGTTGCAGTTCCGCCAGTTTCTTTTTGTAATCTTTGGAAACTTTCTAATAATGGGTTTAAGTTGTTAGCAATACCAATAAAACCATACGGAGCATCTTGAGCAACTCTTGATAAGTTTGTTAAAGCATTTGTTGCTTGATTTCCAACTTTACCAAAGTTTTGCATTTCTCCTTTAAGACCTTGTGAAGTCTTAATAAAGTTTTGCAAATTATTTAATGCCTCTTGGGTATCGGCAGTTATTACGAGTTTTAATGTTTCTTGTGCCATCTTATTTATTTAACTCCATACATTTTTAATGTTCTCATCAATTGGTCTTGAGTTAGCTTAGGAGTTTCTTCTACATCTTCATAATCACTTGGAAGGGGGAAAAATGCTTTTAAACTTTTTGGACTTTTATCAGTAGTATTTGACTTATAAATCAAATAGGCTATTGTTCTTGTCCTTTCCCATTCCTTCACTTGTTTATTATCATAAGCGTACTTATATAATAAAAATTCTCGCCAAGTAAGTTGCCAAAACTCATTAATCGTTAAGCCAACTTCAATAGCGAGAATGATTATTGAATCCCAACTATAAAAACCTAATTTTTTTTTTCTTCTGTTGGCTTATTATCTTTTAAGTCTGGCACCATAGAGTTTTGCATATATTTCATAAACTCTACAAGTTGCCCATCCTTAGCAGTTAATCCACCAACTTCATCAATCCAATTGCAGACATCAAATTCCTCAAAATCAACTGGTCTTTTTAGGCTTTTATATCCACTCTCGGCTGCTGATTGTACAATATGAACTATTGTGTCCAAGTTGTACACCCCAGAAGACAAAACGTTTATTAATTCCATTAGAGTTTTATTCTCTAACTCACAAAATCGCTTCATCGCCCAAGTTCCCCACCTCAAAGGTATTGTTGTTTCTTTAAGTTTTAATTCGTACATAGTTCTTGTTGTTGTTTTTTATTATGCAGTTTCTGTTTGTGTTAATGGCGGAGTAGTTACTACGAAAGTTGCAGTAAACTTCACATCATCAGCATCATCAGCAGTTACACTAAAGTCGCTAATGAAAACACTTCCAGAATAAGTGATATCACCACTTGTAGGACTTGCTTTACCCATCTTCATAGAGAATTGAGTTTTAGCTGCGTGTGCTGCATACAATTGTTGGTAGCTATCCTTGCTTGGAGTACCAGTTTCGTCAATCGCAAAACCTTCACACTCAAAAGATTGTGAAAATACTGGGCTTGGAGTGTAACTGTTACCACACTTAGAAGTTGCATCAATAGTGTCGTTAGTTGATGTAAAAGAGTTAGTTGTAAGACAAGCAACTGGTTTAAAAGTTGCATCTCCGTCTATGTCTGCAAGTAGTATATAATCTCTACCGCTTACTTTTGTTTCTGCCATTTTATTTAATTTTGAGTTATTATTATGTTATATGATATAATCGTTCTAAAGACATTATCAGTTGGGTTTAATCCGTCTAAGTTTCTAATACTACCTACAACTAAAGTTGAACTATAAAAGCCATTTGCTAAAGTTATATTCGTATCAGAGTTAATAGCCGTAAGAACCAAATTGCTAATTTCTTCTGCACGTTTATAGCCAAAGTTAGCATTTTTTGTAACAATGTCCACATCTATTGTAATTGCATTTGTATAACCTGCTTTACCTCTTTCTTGACTTGATGTTCTACCATTCATTATGATATATTCATCTCCTGCTCCAGTTGGTGCAATACCATCATAAACAGTAAGCCCACTCGCGCTTGTCAAGTTAGTATAAAACCATTTCTTTATTTCTATATTAGGGTTAAGCATTTAATAACTTTTTTAATTTTTCTATTAGTCTTGGTTTTTCTGCTTCATAAGCTGGTATTAAATAAGGCTGTGCTCTAATACCATTTTTTAATATCTTAATAGCTAAAAACCTTGCTAATTTTTCGTCTTGTGATGCCTTAGTTGCTTTGCTACCTAATCTTCTACCACTTTTTACGCTATAAGTCCCAGCTAAACCTTTTCTCTTTACCCACAAAGTTAAAGCCTTTATCATATCATCTAAAGTGCCACTTCTACCTCCTTTAAACGTAGCTGCATATTGTTCGTATCCAGTAGGTATTGAAACCTTGCCTCCAGTCCCAAACTCCACATATGCACCATAAGACGCTCCAACTTCTACATAGTGAGTTAATTTATCTTTTGAAGTTGCATGAATGCTTTGTCTTAATGTGCCTAAATTTACTGGAGCAAGTCGTTTGGCAGCCTTCTCAATATTTAAAGTAGAAGCAGAAATCTCCTTAGCTAATTCAGTGCTAACGTTTTTTTCTATTTCCTTTAACTTTTTTTCAAGTCTTGGTATGCCAGATAAGTCTATTCCAAAACCCATTATCTATAAATTACAAGTTCGTAAAATCTATGTTGGTTCTCTACATCCTTAATAGAATGAATCGTAAATCTTGACCCTTCTACCTCTACCTCATAGTTATCGTTAATAGTAACCCCATAGCGAATAAAAAGCCTCATTCTTTGGTCAAATTGCAATTCCGACTCATCTACCTCTCTAACCTTGTCATCTGGTCTTAAATCTCCCCAAACAGTGCTTTGTAGGGCAAATGTCGTAGTATATCCACCTTGACCATCGCTTACACGAGTTGGTGCATATAACAAGACCTCCCTTGTCATTGTGTTTGCGTCTATATAAACCGATTTAGCTTTACCTAATTTCATACTATAATATTGGGGAAACTCTTGTCCATCTTTGACAAGCCTTCCATGATTTATTACAAATTCCAGTATCAGCATCTAAGCCTCTATTCTCGTAATCGTAACTTACTTGGTCTAAGATAGCTACTTTTAAATCCGTTGGTATTGTTGTATATCCGCTTGTGTAAGTTGCCTTTAGGTTTGCGTACTTAGGATAAACCAATTTAGGAAACTTATCTCCTATTAATTGATAATCTGTTCCAGTTATCTCTAAAGCGTCTTGCTCCATATCATATAACTTAAATGAAGCCGTTACTGGACCAAATGGCATCTCAAAATTACCTGCAATATTGTTAAAGTAAACTACCATTGCTTTAGGCACTAAGTTTAAACCAGTTGCCATCTCAATTGCTTCTCTTGCTTGTGTAATAAGCGTTGAGAATAAAGTATCTTCTGTTGAAGTGCTAACTCTACAATAGGCTTTAGCCTCTGCAACTGTTACTGGCTCTGTTATAGGAGCGGTTGGGGTTGCCGTAAAGTCGTTGATATAATTTGAATATGCCATAATATCTTTTTACAAATTTACATTAATTATAATAAAAAACCCCACCGATTAAAGTGGGGTTCTTATTTTATATAGGTTAGTTATTATCCAACGTTACCCATATCAGCATAGATAGCTGAAGTAGTCAACATTAAGTTGATGTCTTCGTAACACTCGATACGAGCAGTTACTAAGTTCTTTTGGAAGTTTTCGCCATTCTCATAAGAGAACTCGATAGCTAAACCTTCAACTTCTACTCTCTCTAAGTAAGAAGAATCAAAGATTAATACTTTGTCATCAGTTACCCAAGAAGCAGATACAACTGGAACACCCCAGATTGTGATACCACCGTTAGGAGAAACGATTACAGAACCGTTACCAGCGTAGTAACCAGCAGCAACAGTAGCTTTCAATAAGCGACCCATTTGTGTTTGGCTTACTAAAGCATAAGAAGGAACGAAGTTTGCAGTCTTTTGGTTACCGATGTAATCAATCAATTGTAACAAGTCGTTAGTTTCCGCAGTTGTAGTAGAACCAGTTGCAGCACCAGATACAGTAGAGAAGAACGCAGCGTTTTCAGCCTTGAAGAAATCTCTTTGTAACATTCTTGGTAAAGTTTGAGTCATAAAAGGTAATGACTTCAACATTTGCTTAGAGAAAGTTGAGAAACCAGCTAAGTAGTCGTTTACAACTTTAACTTCAGTTAAAGAATAGTTGTTCTCGCCTTTATCGTTACCTTCAGTTTGAGCGCCAATGTTGTTAGTCAAACCGCTATTCTCACGATAGTAAACATACAATCCGCTTTCGCTTCTTACAGTTGGGATTAAATCTCTAAAGTTAATGCTTTGTGCTGGTTGGATAGCTGGGTTTGGAGCGTAAGACGCTTGTGCATCACCAGTTAAGTTACCAGATAAAGTCATAGTTTTAACGTCAGATAAATCTAAACGATACTTACCATTAGACTTTAAAGACTTTTCCATTGCATCGAAATTACCGTCTAATTTCTCCATAATAACTTCGTCAATGTGCTTTACTTCTTTCTTAGCAGCTTTCTTTTGAGCAGCTAATTGAGAGTCGATTTGTTTTTGTAACTCGTCTTTTACAACAGTTACTTGTGCAGCTACTTCTTTAATTTGAGCTTCTGCATTAGCTTGGAAACCTTTAAGGTTTTCAGCCATTTCGTTAATTAAATTTTCCATTTTTACTTTTTAAATAGATTGTTAAAATGTTTGATTGCTTTCAATACTTCTTCATTACTTTTCTCCTCTGGTGCTGGTGTCGGCTCAACTGCTTCAGCGGGTTGAGTGATAGTTTCAACAACTTCAAGTTCTAATAATGCAGCTTGTATTTGTTTTATTTGAATCTCCATTAAAGCAAAGGTGTCATCTGTAAATGTTCCACCTCTAAATGCCTTAATCAAGTTTTCTAAACGCAAAGATAATACTTCCTTGTTTTGTTTAAATTCATTCTTGAAACCCAATGTTGGAGTTTCTGGATTAGCTGCCCAAAGTACTGCTGAACCTTCATAAAGTTTTAACTCTGTGATTGTTCTAACTCCAGTCTTTTGGTCAACTGTGCTTTTTAATGTAGTAAAACCGATTGAGTGTTGGTTGATTAAACCAGCTTCGTACAATTTGATTGCATCTTCGCCGCACTCTGTTTCTATTAAGTCAGTAACCGCAACAAGCATATCGCCTTCAATGTATAATTCTTTAGGCTTACCCAAAGTATGTGCCATATCTGCTTTATGGTCTACTAAAGACCAAATCATATTTTTTCCTGCTGGTCCTCTTTCTTTAATTGTCTTTGTGAACGCATCAGCAACGATTATATCGTTATCTAAATCCACATTACCAATTCTTGACCAACACGCTTTTACTGTTCTTGTTTCTGGGGTTATGTCTAAAATCATTTCATCATATCCCTTTTGTTCAATTTTACTCATAAAACAAAGTTATTAATTTTTTTATTATTGTAATGCTTCTGCGATTAATTTGCCTATTTGTATTCCTGCTATATTTCCAAGTGTTGCCCAGATAAAACCCATATCTCCTTTTGGAGGGTTTGTGTCAAATGTTTTTAGCTTTCCGTTTGCATCTCTTTGAGCCTCGAACGCAACAGTACAACGACAATTACAAGTATTAGCAGCACTTGCTCCGCTATCGCAAGGTTGCATCATTAATTCTACATTTCCGATATGTGTTCCACCTTTTGCCTTTGGACTTGTAGGAACTTTAAATGGTTCGTCAAATGCTACCTTAACTCCATCCATTACAAGATGGTCAGCATAACTTGGCGGCATTCTTCTTGTTCTTGCATCTCTTGATGAAATCCATTCTTTCATAGTTACTAAGCCAGTTGCAGTCGCTCCAACCATTGCACCTAAGTTAGCAGCCCTCCCAGTTTCGGTTCTTGCTATAAGTTCTGCTCTAAAGTCAGTTATCCCAGCTTGTCTAAGCATTGGGATTAACTCTTGTATAGATAAGTTTTGCTCAAAGCCTTTTTGTAGGTATGCAGCTATTTGATTGATAGTTGTGTTTGTGATTTCGTCTGCTATTTGGCTTACCCCTTGTCTTTCTAAGAACTGAAGGATAACATAAGAGTAAATATCCGTTTGGCTCATTTTTATTTCAAATGGCTCATAAAAGCCTTTTGTAGCCTTTTTAACGGACTTATTAGTCATTGTAGCCATCTTTGTACCTAAAGCAACGTGAAGCTGCTTAATGGTCTTAGAAATGCCTTTAGAGGATATTGCTGCGTAATCTTGGGTACGACAAAACGTATCTACTTGCTTTTGTAGTTCTTTCTTGAACTTTGGCGAGTATTGCTTTAGTGCGTTTAAATATAGCTTCCTATAATCTTGCCAAATCATTAGGCATCAATTTTCTCTAATAACTTTCCTGCTGCTTCAAATACATCAACTTGTTTTTGCTGACCTGCTCTTTGTCTAATAGCTATTAAACCTGCTCTATCTACATTTTCAAAGTCGCTTGTATAAATGTAATGCCAATGTGCTTTAGTTTCTGGGTCTGCATTTGCATCAATACCTAAGTGCCATTTGCCATAAGCCGCCCATCCGTTCTCCTCAATAAATTTATTCTCTTGTTCAATAGTTGGCGGAGTCCAAGATTGTGGTCTTTTAACTTTACCAGCATCTACCTTAGCATTCGCAAAAGTATTTCCTGCTTTGTTGATACCAGTTGTCTTTTTGATTTCCTCTATTAAATATTTAGATAATTTAATAAATTTTTCTGCGTAGTTATTCATTTTATTTATTTGGATTGTAAGCCCAGTTCTTAAGAGATATATCCCTTTTAGATGGGCAGGTTTTAGATACTGGTTCTCCTTGTTCCATATTCTTCATACGGCTAACAAAACTAATCGTTCTATTAGCTGACTTAACCTCGTTTGCACCCCATTCGCTTTTTTTCTTGCTAAGTAGGTTTAAGTTTCTTGTTATTGGGCTTCTATCTAATGAAGCTAACTTAGAGCATTCCGTTTCGCTCCAAGCCTTTAACTCCGAATAAGACATATTTACCGTGTCGTGATACTTAGAATAAACTTCATCTATTATCTCGCTTAGGTCGGCTTTTAACTCAACCTTTAAATCAAATAAACTATCAATTAACTCTTGGCTATTCATTTGGTATGTTTAATGGTTGGAAGTCATCAACTGGTTGTAAAGAACTTGGGATATAAAGTTTCTCCATTTCTTCTTCTGGAATATAACTTGGAATTTCTAATCCCATAATATCCATCTTTTGCTTTGGAGCAATCCACCAAGCCTTGTCTAACCATTCTACTTGTTCGCTCTTGTTAGCTTCAAGTTCTCCGTAAACTGAAGCGTCAAAATCAACGTAAATATTAGAACCTCTGTAACCCCAATCGCTATGTAATTTTCTATTGATGTTATCACGCATTGAAATTAACAAAGGCAATGCACAACGTAAAGTCAAAGCCTTCTCGCCTTCTCTTTGGTTATTGTAAGTCTTATTCTCGCTATCGTTTAATAATTGTGCCGGTACTCCGTAAATATTGCAAAGTGCTTTCATATCCCACTTTTCACTTTCAATAATGTCAAGTTCTACCGGACTTAATCCTATTTGTTTCCAATCTACTTTATAACCACTAACTGCAATTGAATTAAAGTTAGCCGCTCCGCCTTTCTCACTCACCGCTCTTTTAAGTGCTTGTGCTTGTTGGCTTCCACTAATTGGGTCAAAGCGTTCATCGTTCATAAAAAGAACTCCAGCTGGACCACCATTCTGGAAAGATGCAACCGCCGCAGTCTTGGCTTCGTTCGAACGAGTCAAGTTTCTCGCAGCAGCCATCAAAGGAGATTGTCCATATAATTGATTGCCAGTAGTATTCCATTGTGGGTTAAAATATTTGTCTTGTAAAATTTCTTGTTTCGTAAAGTTCCATAAAGGTCCATAATTTAACTGATAACCTGCTATTGTTGGAGGGAACTCTAATGTGTTAGCTAAGATATACATATATTGAGATGGAAGCACAAACAATTCATAAGGTTTGCCGTTATTGTTCCCACCTTCAATCATTTTAGCATAAACGAAAGAGTTACCAGTAATTAACTTAAACCCTGCCCAAGCCTCAATTAAATCACCCCAAGTATCTTCTTCATTAGGGTATTTTAGTAACTCGTTAAGTCTTGCATCGCCAGTAAAAATCTCAAATGCTTTCTTATGTAAATTATTAACTTCTTTCCAGTTTTCAATCTTATCTGGTTGGCTCATTAAAGCCTTGTACTTTTTAGCTGCTACTTCATCTACTACTTTGTAAACGTGCCAAGGGGCAATCTTTGTTTTATCAGTAATTAGCTTAACAATTGAATAAACTATATCGTTTGCTTGATAGCCTTCATTTACGAAACTAATATTATCACCACCTTGCCAAGTTACGATGCCTTGTTGTATTGCTACTTGTCCGTTAAAAGGTATGTTTGGTAAAACAGTGTTTATCTTCTGTCTTTTTTTGAAGAAGTCAAATAATCCCATATTATGTACTTTAGGTTCAAAGTTAGTATATTTTACACTAAAAAACCGAAACTGCAAATCTTGGAGTATATTCAAAAATCATTCTCATTGCTAAACAATCGCTAAAGTCTGGAGAACGACCTATTAAGGCTTTTACTTTATCCTTTGGCATTACTCCTTTTTTTCCATCGTTATCTACTGACTTTTGTTTGACTTGCTCTAACTCTTGGATAATCTTTTCTTTTATTGTGCCAGTTGCATTGATAAAGATTTTGTTATCATTCATTAACTCTGCTAACTTAAAATAACATTGAGATTTAAGGTTATCAAAGTTTTCCTTTTGTCTTGTTATAGGGTTTTCTAATGGAGAACTATTGTTTACAAAACCTTTGCACCTAAGTATATCTACAACACCACCTCCTACTCCATCTTCATCGACTACTATTTGTGAGTTAGGTACTTGATGCTCTGCTTGGAATTGTTTTATAATTTCAGCCACTTCCACAACTGACTTGCCATTGTATTGATGAGGTTTAACACGAAACCCATCCCAAATACCAATGACAGTACTATCAGAGCCAAAACGTGCAACATCACAAGTAATATAGTGTGGACCAGTAGGTAAATAGCCGCTATTAAAAGCATCAAGTATTTTATCATAATCTATTAAAGTTGATGGGTCATTAGAGTATTCCCAATTACCAAATAGCAAACGCTCCTTTGAAACTGTGTCTAAGGTTAAAAGGTTTTCCTTATAGTGCTTTGATATAAATGGATTATCGTCAATTAACGATGCAATAAACTTTTTGTTCTTTGCTATTGTACCGTCTACTTGTGGTTTATAAAACTCCGAGTATGTCCAGTTCTTAGCTGGGTTACAAGTGTAAAGCACTTTAGGTATTAGTTCGTTTTCGTCAAGCTGGTATCTTATCCTTGACTTGATAATGTTTCGTGCTTTATCTTCTATCTGGTTAGCCTCGTCTATAAAAGCATCTGTAATCTCTAACGAACCTAATTCATCGAAGTTTGGGTCGCTTGGATAAGCGTAAAGGTCTTTTAGTAGAATAATTGAGCCGTTAAATAATTCTATTTGGCTCATTTGCCCATTGTACTTATAATGCTTACCAGCTTCTAATCCTTGCATCTTTGCCACTTGAAAGAATGATACTAATGTAGTTTCTTTAAGTGTCTTTAGTACGGCACGACCTATTAATCCTCTTGTATTTGGGTATTTTAGTCTTTGCTTTAACTGCCAGTAACAACCTAATGCAGTTTTGCCACCACCAGCCCCACCGCCAAATAAAATCTCATTTGTGGTTTTATCTTCAAGTAAATCTAAAGCTATGGTTTGTTTTATTGATAATTCCATTATAGGCTACCAGTATTTCCAACGTATGTTTTTTTCTCCTCCCAAGTTATGTTTACTCCACCGCTAACCTCTACCTCTGTTGATTGTTTAGGCTTACCTTCTAATCGGTCTAAGATTATCTCATAGGCTTTAAGGTCGCCCTTTCTTGCCTTAGCTATAATCTGCATATCTAATTGCTCTGCTATGCTAAATTCCTCTTCTTCGCCAGTAACTGGGTTTCGCACCTTAGTTACTAATTCAAGTAAACGCAAAAGTCTTGTCTTGCTATTTTGAACTCCTTTAGGCTTACCAGCTGGATTGCCAGATACTCCTTTAGGAAATGGTTTAAGATTTTGTTCGTTCGCCATATCTCACTGAATTTTCATTGATATTACAAAATTAGCCTTTTAATCGTTTAGAAAACACCTTCCAGTCTACAAAATGATGATATCTGCCAAATCTAATTACAGTTTTTGCATATTGTGGCCATACTGCTTCAAGCATTTTAGCCTTTAATAACTTTTTCTTTGGGTCATTGCCTTTATATAATTCATCTTGATTGCCACCTTTCATTTTTACAACTGTTGATATTTTATTTGTCATATAATAGATACAACTTGCAGTTTTCCCGCCATTATGTAATACTTGTAAACATAAATCTACATCTTCATTATATTTTAACCTCCATCTATAAGGCAATGTTGTTTTTATAAGCATTGCTGAGTATAAATGAGTATTAATTTTAAATGGTTTCTTTGGTGCTTTTGCTACAAAATATCTATATTCAAATCCTGCAATATCAAATTTATTTTTAATAATAAAACTTTCAACATATCTGATAGCATCAAAATCATTAGTATTAATTTTTTTGCCATTTATCCACTTAGCAAATCCACTAATATTATCATCAAAACACCAGTAATATTCATAACCATTATTCTTTGCGTGTTCCCAACAATAATTTCTTGCAGGATAACTTCCAAGTCCTAAATTAGAAAAAGGTAAAACTAAAACTCTATGTTTACCTAAAACATTAATATAGTCTTGTTCTTCTTGTGGTTCAACTGCTATTAAATAATCAATATTGTATTTTTCAAAAGATTTAGCAGTAATAGGGTTTTTAAATCTACCTTTTGAAACTATATAAATGGGGTATTTAGATTGATTTGCCAAACTTGACTATTTTTTTTGATTTCTAAATTTGGAAATTGTTTTAACCAACTTTCTGCATCTTCTGCACCATCAAATACAAATACAACTTTTTGTAAGTTTTTACTAATTCCTATTGCATCAAATTCTTCTGATAAATCTAAATCATCTTCAGACATATTATTAATGCTATGACCTGCTGACCAATTTGGTATATCAAGACCCCATTCAGTAAGCAAATTGGCATCCCAGCTATTAGCCAAATCTTCCCAATCCCACTCGCCGTAACCTACATTATCCTTGATAATAAATTCTTTTTTTTGTTCTTCTGTTAGGTCTTTTGCGTAAATAACTGGCACGTCTGTAAGTCCTGCTTCAGTACAAGCCTTTAAACGCATATTACCGCCCAAGACTATGTTATTCTCGTCAATTACAATAGGTCTAAGTTCCAGCATTTGGGGGAAGGACTTAATAGACTCAACAAGTTGTTTAAACTTATGGTCTTTAATAATTCTTGGGTTTTCTGGGTTCGGTTTAATTTGTGATATTAGCATCTGCCTTGTCTATTATATGGTTTTACTGGTTTGTCTTTTGGACCAGATGTTTTTTTATACTTTCCGCATTTGCGTTTCCCAAAGCTGACTTTGTTAGAGTTATTTGCCTTCGCCATATTTTTCTATTATTTCGTTTAGTTCTTGTCTTGACCACTTTTTTAGCAGTCTTGATTGGCTTTCTAAATACAATACAACTCCCTCACCTACTTTGTCGCATAGATTACGTCTGTACCCTATAAGATGAAACTCATCAAAGCCATTGCATCTTTTACATTCTCCATTTACATTGTACTCGTCAAACCTTAAAGCACTTGACCTTTTAACTGGTACAAAATGCCCAGCATCCATTTGGTCAGTCGTTTTAGTTTCTAAACAACTAATACAAGTGAAGTAACCATTTTGGCTATCTCGTTTTCTTATGTATGCGTTAAATACCTTTTGTGCCTTTGCAGTTAGTTTGGGTATTGTTATTAATGCCATATGGCAAAGTTAGGGGTTATATAGCCTAAAAACAACAGTTCGACCATTAACCTCAAATCGCTTCTTTTTTAATGGGCTTAATCCTTGCCTTAATGCATACTCATTTACTTTGGTAGTTCTTACTGCATAAGCTATGCTTTTAAATATGGTTACTTCTTTTGTTTCTATGTCTATCATTTTTATTGGTCTCGCATTTTCAGTTCCACTTGCTATCATTTTCTCCATCGTTTAAATTCAAAGTAAATGTTTGCAGATATTATTAAAATTAGTGCTAAAGGAACACTAATAAATAAAAATTTTATCCATTTCATAGTTTAAAGTTTTAATGCCCAGCCGTTTACATAACCAACACCCATTTGTTAATTAATAAATTTTAGCTGGGCAATTATTTATTTATATTGGTTTTTCAAATACTCATTCATTGCATTTCGGTTAGCCTCTTTGTCTGTATCATTTGACATTCGGTTAGTATCTCCCATAGACTTAAATTGAGCGTGTGCCTCCTCTTTTGCATTAACATATGCTTGATGTCTTTGTTCACGATATACTTCTAACATCTCAAAGAATGTAGGCATATCCATTCGGTCATAAACTTTGCCGTATTTAAACTTAGGCAAACCATCTAAGAATAGCATAATGTCCTCAATAGCTAAATTATCTTCTTCAGCTGTTTCGATCAAAGCCAAACTTAAATCATAAATCTGCTCTGTATTCATTCCTACTCTTAAATTAAAATTTAAAAGAGTTCTTGTTATTTGTTTACCTAATACAGTCGCTATTTTATCGTTCCCATAAATTTTTGCTATTTGCGGTAACCTTTGGTCTTTAGGTATGTTTTGCATTACTGACAAATAATTTGGTTCTCCCTTTTCTTTGTATCGGCACATTTGATTGTGTACCTCTCCAGTACTACCAACCGCCATTGCGTTTAAAAGCAGTCTGGATAAACTGTTCTTCGGTAGCGTGGCTAACTCTTGATTTTGTTTGATTATTTGCATTTGGCTTATAATTTTTGTCAATAAAAGTTCCTTTTGTCATATCTTTTGCCATCCAATTTTTTGCGGTGGCTATCCAATCCCTTTTTTTGTTTCCAGTAGAATCTGACCAATTTTTAATGACCTCGTGATAGTAAGTAAAATTAGCACCTTCATATTGAGTACCCAAAAAACTTGACTCAAATATTTTTATATCATTATAAATACTTTCACTAAAAAGAGTTAGTACTTTACTTTCCTTTACTTTTTTTTCTTTTATTTCCTTTCCTTTTATTTCCTTTTCTTTACTTTCCTTTGCATTAGCCCCCCCAATAGCCCCCCTATTAGCCCACCTATTGGCAGCCCCATTTTTACCACCTTCGCTTAATCTGTTTCTTAGTTCTAAATGCTCTTGTAAACGCTCGGACCAAAACTCGTTATGCTCTATTGTAAATAGACCAAAATTGTGTACTACCCCATTGACTTTTACATCGGTAGATTGCATTTGCATTGTTAAAACTGGGATTAATTCTAAAGGTAACTTACCTCCAGCATTGGCTAATTGCTCAATTAAAAACCAATAAATTCCATAACCTTCCATTCCTAATTGATGCCTAAGAAACAAAATCTTAGTATCATTAGCCGCATTGTAATCGTGGCTAAAATAGTAGCTATTATTTTTCATAAATAAAAAGGCTCTCGGCATTCCCCCCAGTAGGATTGAGGGTTCAGCTTTGAGCCAATAAGTTTAATAATGGATATCCTACATCCGTTGCAAATATACTAAACTAACCTATATCTCGCAAATTGTTTGTTCTTGTTATACTCCATTTCAGTAACAATTTTTAAGCCTTCATTCTTTAGCTTATAAATAACTGCCGCTAATCTAAAGCAGCCAAATTTATTTAAGGCTTGGATAGGGGTAATTGTTTTTCTACTTAATAGATACTTTTTGATTTGTTCTTTTTGAGTTTTCATAGTTGTTAAAGTTTTGTTAAAGTTTAAAATGGCATATTATCGTGGTCTTCTTGCTCTTGTTTATTAGAGTTTGCGTACTCTTTTTTAGCATCGAATTTATATTCTTTGCCTCTGCCACAATATTCTTTTTTCTTCTTTTCTGCTCGTTCATCTTGGGTTTGATTATTCCAAACGGTAACTGTATTTCCTTTATCGTCTGGTTCTTTAAGATAATCTACTGCAATGTTAGCATAATGTTTTATACCAGATTTAGTTTGTACTGGTTTCCATTTAATGTCCTCTTGGCAAATGTTTAATACTTTCATTTTATTTGTTTTTGTTTATTAATGACTCATTTATTAAATCCTCGTTTATTTGGTCTTCTACTATTTGGTCTTCTTCGATTAATTCCCAGTCGCAATGTTCTTTACATTCTGGACATAAATCATAAGTAGTGTAGCTTTCCCAACCGCAGCAAGTGTTGATGTACATAATTTATAGTTTAATAGTTAGCAAATTCTTCAAAGTTTTCAGCCCAATCCGACATCCTTACATAAGGTTCAGACTTAAAGTAAGTTGGTGGTACTAATAAAGCTGGAAAATACTTTCTCTTGTATTCTTTTAGTTG
>Ga0208644_1002050_pt1 | contig 16306 bp, 24 predicted proteins | sample VirMetDEL_Nov_18_FD_184517 | JGI IMG/M metagenome (GOLD analysis project Ga0208644, IMG submission 184517) | Aqueous microbial communities from the Delaware River and Bay under freshwater to marine salinity gradient to study organic matter... | ecosystem: Environmental > Aquatic > Marine >... | reverse complement strand
ACAGGAACGTCAAGATTCTCATTACATTTATCCACAACTGAATCGTATTTTTTGCGCTCAAGAAGAAGTGTTTCATAGTGTTTCTTTCTACATTTTAGTTCTATCCGGTGTGTAGTGCTAGGAGAATAACAATCCCATCTAGACATCTGCTTATTTGACTTAACGAGGTCGGGGTATCTATTAGCCTTTAGCCAATCAAACAAATCGCTCTCTATCCATTCTTTAGTTATACTCATTAATCAATTTTCTTAGTGAGTCGTAAACCTCTTTGAAGCAAGGGCCACAAGACGTAGCCTGCTTGTTCTTGTGGAATACTCTGTTATATACCTTAAGCATCTTAAGCTGAGTTGTTTGGCTGATGGTATTCTTGGTCACCCTCATCTCATCCACCAAATAATTATACTCATCTTCGGTTAAGCACTCAGGCTTTTCGTATCTGAACACCTTATTCAGTTTTTCCTTCCTAGCGTCACAACCGCAGAGTTCTCCGGCTAGGAACTTAACAGCCGCTTTGATACCTGTAGCTTCTGTTATGCTCTCTATAGTATCACCGAGTCCGCTTGGCGCGGCCTCCTGTGATGCCTTCCATTCTTTGTACTCCTTTGTTCTTTTGTCGAGTTTCTTGTAGTTTTTCTTACTTTCCATTTGTTTTATATTTTCCGATTAAATGCCAGTCTCCGTTCAAATAGTCCTCGTAGTCCTCCATAAGCCTTTCCTTCAACTTAGCCCTGTATCCTTTGACTGAGTTGAATATGGAGGTCAGGCTGATGCCTGAACCATTTGATATATCTCTAAGCGAGTAATTTGTCTTGAAGTATATGTTTGCCAAGATTACATCGTACCTAGGCCAATTGCTCATCTCGTCCACAATTGAGTTGACCATATTTTCAAAGCCACGCTGTTCGTCATTGTCTACGTCATCAGCTATATACTCGTCTAAATTCATTTTGTCAGGATCGTCATCCTCCCTAAACTCGAAGACAGTAAACCTGTTCTTTGCCTTCAGGTAATCCATATACATATTTTTTAACGTAACATAGACAAAGAACTTATTGACCTCCTCATCGTTGTACATTATCTTGGACTCATCCTGGATAAGACGGTGCATCCTCAGATACATTTCCTGCACTATATCCTCAGCAACATCTAGCTTGCAACCCATACCAATCACCATCTTAACCCAAATCGAATGATTCCTTCCTAGTTTCTCAAGCATCGTATTCTAGTATTAAGGTGATTTTGTCCCCCTCACCATAATATTTCTCAAGGCCATTAATGCTAACTATATTTTGGTCTTGCTCGTAAACAAGGCCTTCTAACGCATCCAAAAATGCTTTGTTCAGGTTATCCTGCAAATCAGGTTTGGTTGGCTTATACACCTTCCCAACGCGCTTCTTCTTAGGCGTGGAGCTTGACCATTCGTACTGATAAGATAGCTGACGTATAAAAATGGGAACGCCCGCAGGGATTATGCTGAATCCCTCGGGCAATTGTTCCTCTACCAACTTACGAACGTAAGACTGATAATCCATTATTTTCTTAGGCTTAAATGTCCTGCCTGCCCTGGTAAACCTGACAGACTGATGTGGCATTGGCCTTATATTTAGTTCAAGCTTTATCGTCATACTTGATTGATTACGTTCGGTATTACCTCCGGGTATCCGTGCTGATTTATCTTCATAACGAATTCCTCGAATGGGAAGTTTCTTGAGTCCTTTGCTGATATCCTAGCCGTCATTCCGTCTCTTTCTACTTTAATCATTGTCTCAGCTTTTTTCTGTAGGGCTGAACCTAGGTGTCCTGTTGGTTTGTCTGAACCATAGTTTTGGTGGATTACACAGATGGCCACGCAATTGAGTTGCTGTGTCCATCGCATAACGTCCTGCACTATAGCATTTGATTCTTCTATATTGTTGACGTCAGAAACTAAGTCAGCTATACCGTCTAAGATAAACATTCCTACCGCCTCAGACTTATTAAACAAGCAGTATTTGATAAATTCTTTTCTCTCAAGGTGATCCAATGGTCTTAGCGCATATGGATAATATCCTGATTCAGGTTTCTTAGCCATCCTGTGCGTTCTAGAGAACACCCTTTGTGCGTGAAATTTTCCTTGTTCCGTATCGAAGTGATACACGTCTCTACCATCACTATGACCTTTCATACCACCATAGCCAAGAGAAGTACCGCCCTCAATGAACGCTCCTACTAGTAAAGATGTTAGATATGTCTTCATACTTTTTGGTGGTGCCTGTATCACAACTAGGTTGCCATATGTGGCGATTGGAGTTGGATATAAATTCCCTCCGATACTATGACTGCCAAAGCTGATAGCCACAGGAGGATGCTCCAGGGGCGTATTTGGGTCAATGTATAGTTCGCTTTCATATTGCTCTAGTAGTATTGTTACTGCATCTAAATCCCCCGATTCGATGTATTTTCTTAGTTCTATCATTGTGTGTGTTTACCATTAGATTAAGGGGGCCAAAGCCCCCCTCACCATAACTAAAATCAACTAACTAAAAAGGGAGATCCCCTAGTACCTCAGCGGCCGTTGCTGAAGCAGCCGCTGTTGGAGCAGCTTTTGCCTCAGGCTTCCAAGTATCTACAGAGATACTAACGTCTTTGCCATAAGCGTCTGCTTCCTTTTTATCGTTTATGTTCAACTTGATGTACTTCTTACCTTTGTACTCATTGATGAACTCACTTGGTAAATCTGTTAAGCAAATATTTACACTTCTAAATGTACCGTAATTACCGGTAACTTGCTTTCCTGATCCTACATAAATTTTTTCTTGACTCATAACTATATTTTTATTTGGTTAGTTTTTCTGCTATTGCTTTTGATACGCTGTATCTTTTTCTCACTTCTTCGATAGTACCTCCGTTTTTCATATAAGCAAGAATCTTTTGGAAGTCTGCGCTGTTCTCGTTCAACCAAGGTAACTTAGCCTCAGCCACTACAGGAGCAGACGTTGTAGTCTTGTCGTGTGTGTTTGTTGAGTCAGCGTCCTTAGTGTCGTCAATCAAGAATAGTCCGTTAAGAGCATACTTTCTTGCGTAAGATGAAGATGAACCGAATGATTGAGCGATGTCCATACCTTTGCGGTTTGGGTCGATACCTGCTTGTGCTTTAGCTTCTACACTACCATCAGGAGCGTGTAAGATAGCGCGTGCCTCTATGTAAGGCAACGCTCCCTCAATAGATTTTACCTCATCTGTGATTGTTAGCGATAGATTGTACTTCGCTAGTAATGGTTTTACGGATTCCAGGATGTCTTCCTGATTTCTGTAGCTGTACTTCCCGAAGGAATTGTACTGATTTTTTGGTGCCTTCAGCTCAGTCTGAACTGCTATTACCCTTTCGTGAAATGTTTTCTGTGCCATTGTTTAAAAGTATTTGATGCAAGTTAATAAATTATTTTGAATTATTGTTACTTGATAGCCAAGTTTTTTTTAGTTCCTCTCGTAACTGAGCAGATAAGTTGTATATCTCCATATCAGCCCTGTTAAGTCTTATCTCGTTGTCTACTAGGTGATTCATTATGTAATGGAATCCTGCTCTTAGCTTTATTACGTTTTCGTTGTCCGGAGACTTAGCGATAGCTTCAGCAAGGATATCCCTTACTTCGCTATAGTGAATCTGAAGTTTGTCTACCGTGAAATACATCATTCTTAACTACGTTTTTATATTCCGCTGGACAATCTCTGTCACAAAGCTCAAAGATGTATGTTGTTAGCTTTTCGTTCTCAGCTTCTAGCTTTGTTATGTGATCAAGTAACGCTAGTATTCTAGCTTCTTTGTAATTTAATAAGTCGTACATTATTCTTCTATTTGTGTTGAGTATCCTGAATTTGGTCTATAATATCTCTTCTCCGCCTCAGAGCCTGTTTCGTGGTCTTCAGGCCTAAACCCTGTAATCAGGTTAAGGCCCTCATCCCACCACTTAGGAAGCTCTGTCATTTCACTTAACCTCTCCTTCATAAAGAAACCATCTGAGCTATTTGCTTGAATAATTCAGGGTCGTTTGTTCTAATGTTTTTGTCGTTCTTAGCAATTAATACTGAATCCTTCTCAAATGTGATTACGATTCCGTTGTGAAGTCTGATTTCAGGATTCAACTCAAGGATAGCCTCGATGTACATAGCTCTCTTGTTGATGTAGTTTGGTTTAGTATTAACCACAGGTTCTACAACCTCTTCTACAACTTGCGCGTCTTCAACTGATTGTTTAGTGTATACCAATCTTTCTACTCTTGGTCTTTGTAATCCTTTAGAGCGATTGTAAGTTCTCTCAAGCTCTCTTTGAAGGTGAAGAACTCTTTCAGCCATCTTAACATTAGGAATGATTGTATTCCAAATCCAATCAGGTTTTTTTTTAGTTCCCCTGTTAAGAATGATTGAGTGTTCATCTAGAATTTTGCACAAATTTTGGTTTGCGATTTTCTTCTTGACAACCTCTGTAATAAAGCTTGTTCGATTGTTGTCAACGTGTTCCTTAACAGCTCTAAGCTGAGCTAGTTTGTTTAACACCTTTTCATTTGTTGTTCCCATTTTTTTAAATGATTAAGTTAATAATTGTTTTAATTGTTTAGCAAATCTATTTTACTCATTCGATATATGCAAGTGTTTTTTAAACTTTAACACTTTTTAACAGAAAAGCCACCCTTTTGGGGTGGCCTTCCGAACACAATCAACAATGAAAACACAATAACTGAAGGGGGAACAGTTAGCTACCAGATCATAAACGCATCGTTTTTTAATCCGTCCGTATCGAAGTACAATATGTCCTTTCCTACGGCTATTCTAGTTACACCTAATAAGCATAGGTGTTTAATGATATCCATTCTTTTTCTTTGACCCACTACTCTTATTTGAATAGCGCGTCCTACTCTGTGAGAGTTGTTACTGGCTAGTCCTAGTTTATCAGCAGCAGCTTTAGACAAGTATCCTCTTTCTATGTTCAAATGCCTTCTTGTCTTCTTAACAATCTCGTCCAATATGATAACCGGTTCACGCTCCATAAAGTTGTATCCACTACCAGGAGAGTCAGGACTATCGAACATATCCCAAGTAAGGTAATTAAGACCTTCGCAGTTCTTTATTTGCTCCTTAGTTAACTCTTGGCTCATATTGGCTTCCGTCTTGAGTTCTGATGAAGTTTTCTCCTTCGTACTTGTCAATAGTCTTAATCGCCCTGAAGATGATACGGCTAAGCTTCTTGACGTGTTCCTTATCGGACTTGCTTGAGTCACTACCTAACTGACAATGAAGGTTGACGTTAACCATAAGCAACTCGTCAATCTTCTTTCTGTCGCTGTCAAACTCCGCTGTAAGCAATTTACCTACTGCTAAGTGAAGCTCCTCTGTTGTCGGTATGTAGTTCTCGAACATCATATAGCAAATATAGACAAACGGATAATAACGTGTAGTTGATAAGTTGTCAAGTTATCAATCTTGACTTTGTCATTTTTTTTCTGTAACTTTGCCTTATTCGAAGGAAGCATTTAGCAGACCTAGTATCATAGTTCGCTGAAGCCATAGCGAAAAGCGAACGCCAACACAACTGTATTGGGGCTAATTATATTCTAACGAGAATCGTTCGTTATATGAGAAAGCTTTTTCTAGCTACCCTGTAAATAACATACCCAACAGCAATAAGAACGAATAGCGGAACAAGAAATTTGATTCCGTTTCTACTCACGTCCTTTGCCATAACTTCCTTAACTTCCAAAGATTCCGAAGTCTGTTTTTCGTTGGACTCAACAGACTTCGTTTCCTGCGTAACAATAGCTTCTTTTTTCTTTCTGAAGACTACTTTGCTTGCTCCTGAGAAAGTCTGTGTAGTGCCGTTTAAATTGATTGTAATGGGCTGTAATGAGTCTTTTGCAACCACTTCCACTTCGTATACGTCTGTGTCTTCTGTTTTTATCGTGCTAATTGTTTCAACCTCGGTTTTTATGACCTCGGTTTCAACCTTCGTAGATGATTCAGACTTAGCCACCTGCTTCTTGACTGAGCAGGAAGTAAGTATACTAAATATCAGTAAAGTAAAGATTCGCTTCATAATGTCTTCTAGTGGTTAATCCTTTCAGAACTTTCCCCCCGGCTTTGTTCCATTTCATAAACTCCCGTAGAATACTTTGGTCACAGGGATTTGCGTTTATCTTCTTCAGTAGCGTAGACTTCTTGAAGTTGCCGCAGCCTAAGTTGTATACGAAGCTGACTAGTGAGTCAAACTGATTTTGGTTTATATTGGACTTAACAGCGTTGTGAACGCAGTCCTCGTATTGCTTTAGTGTAAGACTTAACAAAACCTCAGCGGTAATCTTATCTATGGCAGGATCAGACATCTTTACTTTCTTGCCATCAGGATAATATGTACTTCCGTATCCAATGGTTGGTACACCCGCAGGGCATAGATATGGTTTGCTTCTAAACCCCTCGTGCTCCTTTATTATTTCGAGACCGAGCTTAGATGTTTTCATAGCTGTTTGTCTTGGTTCTTTTTTATGAGTGCCTTAATACCTTTTACAAGATCATCAGGAGCTAGAAATAAAGCCAAAGAAACAACCAACATACCAAAGAATATCATTGCGCCTCCATTACGCTCAAGTAGGTAATAAAAGTTTCCTATAAGGATAAAGAATCCTAAGATTGTAGTTGTAACTCCTTCTTTAAAGTTCTTCATTTTTTTAATTGTTTTTTAGCCCAATAAAAAAGCTCCTTGCCTATAAGGCCAAAGAAACCACCGATTAAACCAACCATTGCTGCTTGTAGCAGTCCCATCATAGATACTGCTGTCGCGGCCGTAAGAATGTAACCGCTAACGAATGAAATTTTCTCGTCCAATGCCATTGTATTATATGTATAAAAAAAAGGAGGGTTAGACCCTCCTTTTGTCGCTAACCAATATGGTAACTGATTATTCCTCTTCGTGTTGTAATTCTTCTACGATGCTTGTAAAGCTACCATCTTTTAGGTCGATGCTAATCTTTCCGTACTTAGCTTCGATGTCAATCTTAAGCTTTTCTTGGTCGGCTTGTACAACAGCAAACGCGTGTAAAAGCTCGTGCTTCTTTAGCTCCAATATACCAAGGTCATTGACAATTGCATTCTTTTTCTGCTCCTGATCTTGAAGCTGTTTCAATTCTTGTTCGTCTAATAGTTGCATAATGTTTCTTTTTGGTTCATACAAATATAATTATTTATGCTTCAGGTTCAACAACTTGACTCAATTTAAGCGTAATAACTTTAGGTGCTTTCTTTTCATCAAGCCAATCTGTCAATAAATTCTTCATTCTATCTACATCCATTATTGACTCAACCCAACCGGCAACAATATCTTCAGTAAGCTGATCGAACGATAAGAAGTTGTCAGGATTTGGAGAACCAACACCTGTAACTCCATTCATCGAAACAATATCTTCTCCTTCTGTGAGTGAATAAGTCCAATGCACGTTATATGCTACATTTTCTAACCCATCTTTCAGCGTGTAGCAATCAACCTTGTCTATAGTCCACTTGTACTCAGCCATATTTATTTGTTTGAAATTATTTTCTCTAGTGCTTCAATTCTCTTCAATGCATCTTGCAAAGCCGCAGTAAGTAATGGAACTAATTTAGATTGGTCAATTCCTTGATACGCAGGATTACCTTGTTCATCAATAGCGTCTTTTTGACCTTCAACTGCTTCCGGAACAACTTCTTGTGCTTCGTGTGCCAAGAAACCATCAACCATTCTGCCATTGTCTCCTATGAAGCTAAACCTTCTAGGCTTCAAATTCATTACTCTTTCAGCAGCGTTGTCAAGGTCTACTACGTTTTCTTTTAGCCTGTAGTCAGAAACTGAATTATAAGTAGTACCAGAACCAGTTACGGAAATGTGTCCACGAAGTGTAGTCAAGTTCCAAAAAGAAATAGCTGCCATCGTTGTAGACGATGATGTTCTAATTTTCATTACTTGCGCAGCTGTTGACGCACTAGTGTTAGACAATAACAACGCTTGTGGTGACGAATCAGTAGTATATGAACCAGTATAAGACCCCACAATTTGCGAACCTACACTGGTGTTAAAACCACCCAATAAAGTGCCACTTACATTGGTAGCTATTAGTGTGTCGGTACTTGGGTTGTACTTTAACGCAATATCCATATTTAAACGCTTGTAGCCAGCTGTTTCGTTGTCTACAAAGGTCAAATACCTTAAAGCGTTTGTTGTATCGTCACGTTCAACGTATGGTTCAACGGTGTAGTCTGTTGACCCGTTTATAGAAACTCCATTTATTAGTCTAGCTGTACCCCAGTTGGCGGTCGTATAGTTAGTAGACCCGTTTATTGACGTGCCATTAATTGTTCTTGCAGTACCCCAGTTGGCGGTAGTGTAGTTTGTGCTTCCATCTATTGAAGTTCCATTAATGGTTCGTGCAGTACCCCAGTTTGCAGTGGTTATGTTTGCGCTTCCGTTAAAGCTAGTACCGTTTATTGTGCGGGCTGTTTGTAATATTGTTGCTGAACCAGCATTTCCGCTTATACTACTATCTGTAAACGCCACGTCTTTATATGTGGAATATGCAGTTGATGAACCCCAAGCTTGTGTCCACAACCTCATTCCAATAGACCCGTCTTTTCTGAACATCAACAAATTGTCATTACCACCAGAAGAATCCGTATATGAACGTAAATGTAAATAATCGCCATAAGGGGCGGTGTTGTTGTTTGCGTAAGAAGTAAACCCAAATTCCATTCTACCAGCCCCTAATTCGCTTGGCGATATAGTTCTGTTGTCAGACCTAAACATCCTTAAAGCATCAGTAGCAGTTGATGCTGTAGCTGCGTTCCCGGAAACAGATATGCCCCAAGTTCCAGAAGCCCCAGACCCACTTGTTGATGGAGCACCAATTTCAGCTAAAGACCAAGATACGTTTGCAGAACCATTAACAGATTTAGCTGTAGAACCTATAGTTAAGTTTCTAGCAGTTGTCCAAGTCGCTGCGCTAGTCGCTGTACTAGCATTACCACTCAAAGACGCTGTGATTGTTCCTGCGCTAAAGTTACCTGACGCATCCCTTGCAACAACCTTACTAGCTGTATTGGCACTTGTTGCATCTACAGCCCAAGTTGTTGCAGTACCACCATTAAAGTTAGAACCAGTTAAATATGTACCTCTAGTTAACGTCTGTGGTGTATTAGCTGTAATGGTAATGTTTGCAGAACCATTAAAGTTTACACCATTAATTGTGCGTGTTGTTTGCAATATAGTTGCGCTACCAGCATTTCCGCTAACACCAAAAGCATAGATGTAACCAGGCGAATCAATAGGTATTCTAAACCAAGGCATAGCGGTTGTTCCAACTACGTCTGTGGTCTTAAACATATTTGTATAATACTGACCACCATTAGTAGTTCCTTGATCTACCGCAACTATTGCGTTGTCAATCTCTGAAGACCCATCGGCAGCAGTAGACCTAGTCCAAGCACCAGCAGCAACTATGTATATTCCGTTTTGCGCAGAAGTTGTTTGGTCTTTAACCAAAACCCTATCGCCAACTGCGCAAGCTATTCCATCAATTGTTTGCGCAGCACTTAAAGTAATATTTGCTGTTGTTGCTGCCTTGACAGACTTCTTGAAGTTAGAAGTAGGGAATAGCGTTAAATCAGCGGCAATAAGACCAATACTACGGCTAGTTCCTTCTCCTGCTGAACCACCTATTGTTATTCCTGTACCTGCTGTAACATCGCCAACGTAATTACCTGTAGTATCTGTTCCTAAAGCAACGCTGTTTGCAGCGATGGTCGTAGCAATAGAAAGGTTGCCTGAACCATTAAATGAAGCAACAGAACCTGTAACATCACCGGTAAGGGTAACGCTTCTAGCGGTACCCCAGTTAGCTGTTGTTATGTTTGCACTACCATTGAAACTAGTACCATTGATGGTTCTAGCTGTGGTCAATGTAGCGGCTGAGGTAGCAGTAGCAGCGTTACCGCTAATGCCGAATGCATATATATATCCTGGTGCGTCTATTGGAATCCTATACCAAGGCATAGCGGTTGTTCCAACCGTATCTGTAGTTTTGAATGTGTTTGTATAGTATTGACCTCCGTTTGTAGTTCCTTGGTCTACTGCAACAATAGCATTATCTATCTCGGCAGAACCATCCGCTGCTGTAGAACGTGCCCAAGCTGTAGCTGAAACTATATAGATTCCATTTGTCGCTGAAGTTGTTTGGTCTTTAACAAGTACACGATCACCCGCAACAACAGCAACGCCATCAACAGTCTGAGTTCCACTTAAAGTAATGTTTGCCGTTGTGGCTACTTTTACTGACTTCTTAAAGTTACTTGTTGGGAACAATGTTAGGTCTAAAGCTGTTAACCCAATAGTTGGTGACCAACCTTCTCCAGCAGTACCGGTGATTGTAATCCCCTGTCCTGCTGTAGCTCCTGCCACATAATTACCTGTTGTATCTGTGCCTAGCGCAACACTATTCGCTGCTATGGTAGTTGCTATTGAAATGTTAGCACTACCATCAACACTAGCTAAAGTGCCTGTGACATCTCCTGTCAAAGTAATGCTTCTTGCTGTACCCCAACTTGCTGTAGTAATGTTAGCAGAGCCATTAAAGCTAGTCCCATTAATTGTGCGCGATGTAGTTAACGTAGCGGCTGAAGTAGCTGTACTTGCATTACCGCTTAATGTAGCTGTAATTGTTCCAGCACTAAAATTACCACTAGCATCTCTAGCTACTACCTTACTCGCTGTGTTTGCGCTAGTAGCATCAACAGCCCAGGTTGTTGCGGTTGAACCATTAAAATTTGAACCAGTAAGATAAGTTCCACGCGTTAATGTATTAGGCGTGTTAGCTGTAATAGTTATATTCGCACTACCATCAAAGCTAGTTCCGTTAATTGTGCGTGCAGTTTGTAATGTTGTTGCAGTTGTAGCATTCCCATTTAACGAGGCAGTAATGACTCCTGTGTCTGACAAAGACATAATAGAAGTTCCTGTAGAACCTTCTTTTACCTCAAATACTGTTCCTCCAGTAATAGAGTCCGTTATGTTGGTTAATATGGTAACCTTACCATCGTCTGAACCTGAGCTGATTATTCTAGATGTTAATAGGCCACTATCGTACCAATTGATTCCTCTAGTTGTTGCTCCTGTAGTAAATATCTCTATATCTGAATTGGTAGTACCTAAACCTCCTGTAAATGACAAAGTACCGCTAAATGTAACTCCTGCACCATTAATAGTCATTTGAGTTACACCATTGTACTGAAACTCCATACCTCCTGAACCACTATATAATATGATTCCGTTGTTTTGGAAGCTATCGTAAAACGCCCAGGTGTTAGCTGCTGTTTCGTCAATTATCAGGTTGTTGTTTGTGCCTGTAATGGTAATCTTATCATCAACAGTTAGTGAACCTGTAAGTGTGCCACCTGTCAAAGGTAACGCGTAAGATGAAAAGTTACCTGCGTGCAATATCATATTGTTGGAAGCAGAGTCAGCATTGGTTCCCCAACTTAAATCTCCTGTGCTTCCAATACCTAAATACCCCTTTAATACTCCCTGATGATAGAAGGACATATTGACATTGTTCGTTCCAGTCCTGTCTAATTTTAATGGGTTGTAACTGCCTGAGTTAATAGTTAGTTGCGCACCCATTGTGTCAGCTACATCGCTACGCAAAAATTGTGTTGAGTTAATTCCGTCAAGCAACTCTGAATCAGCAGCCTTCCCAGCAATAGGCAAATATAATCCAGCGTGGTCTCCCCATCCGTAAGCAGTATCCCAATCAGTCTTGTTGTATCCGGTTATAGCAGTTGTACCACTAAAGAAGTCTCCTACCTCTGTCTCGGTGTAGTATCTGTCATCGTGGTTGTGGTTGGTTGTAGTGGTGATTGTTATGTCACCGCTACCATCAAAGTTTGCGTTACCAGTTACGCTGCCATCAATAGCTATGTTTCTAGCTGTAGCTAATTTAGTAGCTGTAGATGCATTACCTGATAAACTAGCTGTTACAACACCAAAAGTTACGTTATCTGTTGTTCCTACTGACTGACCAATAGAAATAACGCCGCTTGCAATACTGACTCCTGTACCTGCGGAAAATGCAGACCTAGCTCTTGTAGTTGTGAAATACAAGTTTGTTGTTCCTTCGTCTAAATCGTCCGTATCGTGGTTTGACAGACTGCTAACGGTTCCTGTAACGTTCCCGGTTAGGTTACCGGTCACGTTACCGCTAACATTACCTGTAAGTGGCCCTATGAATTCAGTAGCCCTAACATCTTTATTGAATGTGAAATCGTCTGTAGCGGACAAATAAGTAAGTGTAGCATTTGCACCTGCAATAGTGATTCCTGCGCCATTAGCGTCTCCTGAAGTTGCAGCGTCTTTAGCTATAGTTATGTTCTTGTCAGCTACGTCTAAAGTAGCCGAGTTGATAGTGGTTGTTGTACCATCTACCCTTAAGTCACCTAGAATCTGTACAAGACCTGTGTTGTTTCCATATGCGGCGGGATCAATAACAAATGTAGCTGGGCCTCGCAAATATCCACTCACAACTATGTTTGTCGCGCTAATGTCAGCTGTGGTTAAAGTTCCTGATATCTGAACTGCACCTGTATTGTTTAGCGACACTCCTGTTTCATTACCAAAGCCATCTGTAACTTTCTTGAATGCACCCGATAACGGGTCATTGTCAGTTAGCTTTAACAATCCGTCATATGTTGATGCTATTGACTTAGAGGTGAGTGTAATTCCCATTACTTAGAATCTAGTTGTTTTTTTACTTCGTTATTCTGTACAATCTTGTTCAAAAAAGCCTCAAGCTTCTTCACGTTATCTTCCTTAGGCTTATACATATTCTTGGCCTTAGTCATCATAACACCCAGGAACTGAAATTGTACGTTTGATCAGGGTTCATATCGCCATTGCCTGTTTGGTTGTACTCAGGGAACTTATGGCTATTGTATCCCATATAATCCTGAAACCTTCTAGTGTAGAAGTCGGCAGTTTGGTTCATTCTGTTAAGCATATCCTTCATTTCCTCAGAAGATACAGTATCTGAATTCTCGCTTCTGTGCTTGTATACGCCACCATTGCTTATTTGATACATAGCAAATGGCAAGTAGCTACTTTGTGAGTACCAAACAAGCATAGGCTTAACATATGTAGACAGCAAGTCTTTGTAGTCAGCATTTGCGACCAAGTCGATGTCTCCTGACAAGACTAGGTCTTGCATCTTATTGTATAGCTTAGTGCCTAAATAGTTTTGTATATGAATGTCCTGAGCAACTTCAATGAATTGAACCAATTTATCTGCATCAAGATTTCCGCTGATGATAGACTTCTTCTTTAGCTCCGCTAGGGTAATGAATAATACTTTCATATCGATTATTTGCTTTTAGGGTAAGCACCTCTATTTGGCATATCTATCGGTCTTATAGTGACCTCAGATGGGTTCGTTGGTTCAACAAATCCGTCTTTCTTAGCTTCAGATGCGTCTACAATTGTGTTCTTTCCTACTTTTTTCTTATACACTAGTCTCTCCCAAAGGTGGTGGCAGTTCTTGCCTCCTTTGAATTTGAACAAGCTATAGTTTCTTCCCTTGTGACCTAACTCAGCATTTACTCCTCTGAAGGACATCATAGTGATGTCCTCTTTTCTGAATACAATACTCTTAGTGGTTAAGGACTCCATTTGCTTGCAGAATCTTCTGCTTTTCTCGCTGTTTCTTATTGGCGAGTAAGCATATCTAACCTTGTATCCTGAGTTGTCCTGAGAAGAACGATTATCAGGATTCGCGTCCTTAGAAGAAACCGCTAGACTAGTCAAGTCAAACTCCTCATTCTCGTCTGTAACAAGTTCTCTGTGTACAATCTCCCACTCGTCGCTAATAACCTCTCCTAGCTCTTCTAATTGAGCGTAGAGGTCATCTCCTTCATCGTCAGAGAAATCGTGCATAGAACAGGCCTCAGAATCCTTCTGAGACGATAGTTTCTCACCTGTTTCTTCTTCTCTCTTAACCTTGGTAGAAATGTTTTCCAATTCTGTGAACTCGATTGGCTGTAGAGTAACGAAGTATAGGTTTAGGTAAACTTGGTTGAAGTTCAATATTTCAGTCAGGCCATCTATAATGGACTGCTGAAATGGTCTGATGACGATGTTATCCATCAAAATAGACGCTGTTCTAAGCTCTTCCGCGTTGTTTCCGAACCCTGTGTTGTCTTTTATACCCAATAGGATTGGAGAAACGATTCCGTGCCCAAGCATAATCTTCTCCCTAGACTCGTCTGCTAGGAATTGGTATTGTGCGTGTGCGTCAGGCAAGTGAATTGGCTCAAGATCAGCTTTAGTCTCAGCAGACTCATTGAAGGTCAAGATAAACTTACCTGCCTGTGAAGTACCGCTAAACTTGTCGTAGATTTTATTCTCAATCAACTGCTGAGTCTCCTCATCCGGAACACCATTGTTGAAGTTGATTAAAAGTGACGGCTGAAGGCCATTTTTTATATTGTTGATGTGGTAGTTAGACACCTCTTGCTCTAGGTTGCAATACTGCAAGCAAGCGTTGTAATCTACCGGGGCATAGTAATAGAATCCAGCTCTGTATGGCTTAAACACATAAAGTTCAATGTATTCCCCTTTGGAACTATTGCCAAAGGTAGGAATACGCATAGGCTTGTCTGATGGTTTAATCTCACTCCACTTTGGGTGGTAGTAGTAAGCCATAATTTTTCCATCCTGTGCTTTTTCTGCACGCAATGTCTCCATTGGCCAATGCAATACCTTAACGATAGCTGTCTTTTGCTTGTTATATACCACCTGTACGGCAGCTTGACCAAGCATCTTGAAATCAGAAGTAACTCTTTTGATTTCTCTTGGCTTAAGAAGCATCTTCATCTTAGCGTACATCTCAGGCTTGATGTCGCTATCAGTAGCCTCAAGCCCCCGACCATAAATCATATCTGAAATACCATTGATACAACGAGCGTTTGTTGGACTACCCATATAAGCGTCAATCAGGTTCTCGAAGTAGTCTCCACCATCTCCGTCATCGTAAAGAACATAATCCTTGTTGTATACTTCCTTAACAGATGGAGTCTGAAAGCTAGATAGATTTACGATCCTTGTAGCCCCCATCTTCGCAGGTTGCTTCACCAAGTTAATTTGTCTATTTTTCACGTTATTTCTCATACTATTCCAATACTATGTATTTATTGTCGTCTCCGTCATCAAAGAAGTCATATGCTCCGTCATTAATGGTGTGAACGATGTTTTTATTTGTCTGAGATGTCACATAGGCTTTGTCTCGAAACCAAATGTTGCCACCTTTTGTGAATTCCATATAATATGCGCTCTCTTCAACGAGAATAGACGAAGCTATAGACACTTGTACAAAGTTTCCATTGCTACTTAAGCTTGCTGACACATCAGACAAGGTCTCTGTAGCACCTGTTCCATCTTCGGTTATAACCACGTCAATATCGGTCAGGTTAGAGAAATCCCTAGGGACTATACTAACAACTTGGGCTGAGGTAGTTGGCAAAAGTCTTATCATAGAATGATAACTGAATGTTGTTGTTTTTGTTTTAAATAGAAAAGGGACTCAATAGAGTCCCCTTTCGTATCACATATGTATGCGAGTATTATGCAAGAACAAATCCTACAGCAGTAGGAGTGTCTCCTAAGAAGTTAGCAGGAACTCTCTCCATACCTGAAAGGGTAAGGGTGTATCCGCTAAGTTCGTTCATAGCAGCTCCAGTAACGATAGTACCTCCTGTAACTTCCATTCCGTGCTCAAGACCTGCTAAAAAGAAGTTTCCGTTGTAGTCCTCTACGATAACGTGAGGTCTTCCGTAAGAAAGCAACTTCAATTCTTTGTGGTCTGCAACAGTAAGTTTCTTAAGGGTAACCTCAAGAACTTGTTCGAAAGCAGTTGTTCCAGTTAGTCTATCTGACTGAATGTTTTGAGTAAAGGAAGAAGCACCTTTAATCTCGTATTTGTATGCGGAAGGAGTGCCAGCAATAGCGTCAATAACATCGGTGTTCGTCACATCGTATGTGATTGCACCTAAGTCACCGAAGTTAACGAAGTAGATTGCTTTTAATCCACCAACGCTATCCTTGCAGGGCTCTAGTCTTCCTAATGATAAATCACAGGCCATAGTTATGTTTTTTTGTTTGGTTAAATAAAAAGGGGCAGGTAGGCTTTAAGGCTTACCTACCCCTTAATCATTATTAAGTAAAATTATGCTCCTGGAGTATACAAAACGATATCAGACCCGATTCCGTATTGTA
>Ga0208644_1002045_pt1 | contig 16335 bp, 15 predicted proteins | sample VirMetDEL_Nov_18_FD_184517 | JGI IMG/M metagenome (GOLD analysis project Ga0208644, IMG submission 184517) | Aqueous microbial communities from the Delaware River and Bay under freshwater to marine salinity gradient to study organic matter... | ecosystem: Environmental > Aquatic > Marine >... | reverse complement strand
CCAGCGCAAGGAATGTCGTCGTCCCAGAGGCCGAGTTATACGGAACCGAACCTGTAGCCCCCCCGGCCACATTTGTCGCCGTTGTTGCTGTCGTCGCGTTTCCGGAGATGCTGATGCCCCATGTCCCGGTCGCATTCGTGCCACTGGTAGACGGAGCACCAACATCGCTATACGTCAGGCTAACCGCGCCTGTATAGCCATTAACCGAAGAAACTGTGTTGGTCTGGTCGATCTTTTGCCATGTAGCGCCATTAAAGATGGCCCAGTCACCAATCTGCCAGTCAGTAATCCCGTCAAGGTTCGTTGAACCAGCGACAGTAACTACATAGTAATAACCGTTCGTGCCAACGCTAGAAGTCAGAGTCGGGGTGTTCGTGCTGGCATTCCAGCCCCCTTGATACGACAAACCACCAATAATCGTTGCCGTGGTGACGCTGGTAACTACGCCCTTGGCGTTGACTGTGATGACCGGAACAGCCGTTGTCGATCCATAGGTGTTCGCAGTAACCCCAGAATCCGGCAGATCCGCATTTACAAACGCCCGGAACGACGGAGTCCCGCCAGAACCGTTTGGCGCGGCAAATACATAATTGGCTGTCTGAGAGACCCAGCCTGCCGTCAGATCGCCAGTCGAAGTAATCGGGGAATTGGTGACAGAGAACTCTGTTGGCATCACCAAGCCGACAGAACTTACGCCAACTCCAACAGCGATCGATCCCCAAGTATTGTTTGCGTATCCCTCAAACGTCGAGGTTTGAGAGTTGTATCGAAGCGTTCCATTTGTAGGAACAGCCGCTCTTTCTGCGGTTGTGCCTGCCGGGACGACAATCCCCTCAATACCCGGAACTACCGGATTGTCAGCAAGGCCAATCGTCGGGTTGCCTGCGGCACCATTCCCGTCCGCTACATCGATCTCTGAGGCGGTTCCGACGATCGAACGTGGGGTGACAGTCCCGTTGTTCGGCAACGCCACCAAGCCCGCTCCAGAGGCGTTTGCGAGGCTTAAAACCTGCCCGGTAAGCGCGATCGTTGGGTTGCCAGAAACGCCACTCCCGTTAGTGATCGTGATCCCATTGGTCGATACTGCAATCGACCTTGGAACAACAGTTGTCAGGCCGGTCTTGACCTGAAACCCATTTCCTGCGGCATTCAGGCTTGCTGCCGCACCCGCAAGATCGATGCGTAAGAACGACTGAGCACCGCCATCCGTGATTGATAGATTGGCGTCAGTTGACAGGTAACGGCTGTTTGTAAGGGTAGGCTCCTGATTTTTGGTCAGGAACGTCTGTGTCTGTACAGGAGACCCAGCAAGCGCCGATGCCGTCGTTTTGTAGGTTCCACCATCTTGGACGATCGGAACCAACTCATTACCGGTGATCGGGCCTGCATTTGGCAGTTGGGAGATAGTTTGATTTGCCATTATGGTGTCACCGAAATTCCGTCGAGATTGCCATTATTTTCCGGCGTATCCGTATTACCCTCAGTCGAGATAATCCAGTCCCCTTGATCATCCGCGATGAGGTTGTCCGGGTCTAGCGCAACAGATACATCAGGACGCGGGAAACGTAGGGCAATTCTCTCAGTTTTACGCGCCGGAAGGCGATAAGGATCCTTCTGATCTGCACACCCCTGATCGCATACCTGAAGCCCCGGAAAGTTGGGGTCTGTCCTCATGACGGCATGCGGACGCTTCATCTTGCACCGATCGCATACCGCAATCGCAAGATCGCTCATCCCAAGGGTGTCGAGAAAGATCGGCATGATTAGGCCGTGTAAACCGAGATATTCGGAGCCCAGTAGATCGGGGACTTGTCCCGCTCTTCTTGTTCCGCAAGATTCAGCGATTTTTCTGCCTGAGCTTCCAGATAAGTAATCCGGTTCACATCCACCCCGGGAAGCTCCATCGCCATCTGGTGCGCCAGCATATTGACCACCGCCAGATACCAACGCTGCGGGATCTGCAGTTCATCCGTCAAATCACCCACATCCATGATCTGTTTGCTGTACCAGATCGTCATCTGGACAAATGGATCACTTGGAACGGGCCACAGATAGATTTCCGGGTTCGGAACCGTCCTGTTAAACCAAAACTGGTACGGCTGGTTGGCCGTAAAGTTCTTGTTTGGCAGGTTTGTGTAGTCGTCACGGTTCAAACGCGCCATCGTGATCTCGCGGGAGTTGTCCCCCACAAAAAACTCACGCAAAGCCAGCGTTGTGCCGTTATATGCCCGTACTCGGTAGTATTGGACGGTCTGACCGGGGTCAATATCGGTCCAGATCCACTGGTTATCGGTCACAACCACCGACCCAAGGTCGTCTAGGGTGTTCCAAGTCACCCCATCGGTCGAATATTCCAGCGTGACCGACCAAGTTGCGCTTCCGCCACCAGAAACATACGGCAAAAGACCGATCGAACCCGCATAAACCGGGTTGTCAGTCCCAAAATTGATCGAAATATTGCCGTTTGCGCTAGTTTGCTGGCAATAAGTGTCTACATCGTTATCTGCAGCGTTGGAAACCGTGCCACCAGCACTGGTGGTATAGCTTCCAGTGGGGCGAGTCATCGTCCGATACAACGCATTCAGGACATCATTCGCGCCATTTGGCAGCGTATAGATGTACTTGTTGGCATTCAGGCCAACAACTTCCTTTTTGATCGCCCAATACTGGATGCCGATGTTAATCAGATTGGTCAGAACGAACCCAAGAGACTCCCTTGCGCTCAGAATCTGTTCAGAAGTCAACTCCTCGGCAAGCTTTCCGCACCGACGAGCACCGTGATCGATCAGCGTCTGTACGTTATAGACCTGTCCGTAAGTATCCGAATAAGCCATGACGCTCCTTTACCATCCGGGGCAATTCCAGCGTTTCATTGAAGCTCGTGCGCGACTGCCCTTTTCGCTCTTTTGAGCTACAGGCTCCATTCTCGCGCAAAACGAGTCTCTGCGGGGACCTCCTTGAGGCTGCGGAGCTTTCAAATTTGATCCGGTCTCGCGGTTGTACTTTTCCCTGCCCTTAGCCGTCAATCCAGCCCCGCGCTCTACAGGCATCTTCTCGCCCCTGCCAATACTCAGGGACGGCCCTCCAGAGGCCATCTTGGCCGTTTTAGCGGCCTCCTTGAAGGCTTTTGCGGTTGGCGCACCCTCAGACCCCGGCTTACGCATCTTCTCGCCAGAACCCTCTGCAATGCGCTCACGCTTGGCGTGGATGTTCGCGTATAGCCCGCCCTCTTTCATCGCCTCTGGGAGCGTTTTATAGGCCTTCTTGCCCACGTTTGACTGCGTGTACTCAGCAGCAACCGACGGGCTTATTCCAACCTTCTTGGCGAACTTGGGGTTGCTCTCAGCGGCCTTCATCAACCGGAACTGGGCTTTGCTCTTGGCTGGCATGATTAGCCCCCATCGTTCTTGATGTAAATGCCCTCGAACGAAGCAGTTACATAAAAGTTTGTTCCAGACAGCGCAATCGCCTTTGCTTGGATGTCTGATTTTTCTGTGACGGCCAGAGGAATCTCCCAGTCATACCGGAAGACGTTGCTGTTCACTGTGACATCGGCAACATTCCTGAACACGCCACCAAAAGGCCTTACCGAAAATTGCCCCAAAACATATTGAGCGGCATTGTTAGATGCTGCGGAAAAAATCCCGCCGTAAACATAAAGCGTGTACCCAGCAGGCACAGTCCACAAAGCCATTTGGGTCTGGTTTTCACCAATGCTGATCACCGCATAAATCGTCGCAGGAACGCCAGCGGTAACAACGCCGTCGCCCATGTAAATCGTCCCATCAGCGGTTTCGCCAGACCCAGCGGTAGCGACATACGCCCGGAAAACCCTAATGAACGAATTCGTTGTCAAGACGGCGGTTTGACCGTTCAGCGAAACCGTCTCTGAAATTTCGTTGTAATTTGCGTCAAGACCAGCAACAACAACCGTCCTAGCGCCCGTGCCAGCAGATGTGTCGTTTGCGCTAGAACTAGAAACCTTTACTTGGGCCGCAACCGTTTGGTATGTGTAAGCCCCGCTTTGGCTCCATACAGGCTCAACAGAACCGTTGATGTCTGGGTTTGTCCCAAACTTAAACAGCGTCTTATGGCCTTGAATCTGACCGCGAGAGACTTGCAACTCAAACGGCTCAAACGTCCCCTGTCTCGTGATCGAGGAGAGTGTCGTAGCCATTATGCAATACCGGCTTGTACAACATTCATGGTGACCGATCCAGTACCAGAATTAACCAGCACCTTTATCCCGGTAATCGGAAAGTTGATCGACCCGTCCTCGTTGCCGGTTTTGCTGGTGATGGTCGTGTCATCAAACCAAGTCGTAAAACCAACACTCGGGTCGTCGTAAGTAAGCTGCACGGAGTAGTTGACAGTGCCTGTCACCACCACCGCAAACCCAATATTTACAGGCGTGACATTCGTGTTGATTACAACAGCGTCAGTCGAACCAGCACCAGTCTTGGAAACTGTTTGGACTTTCATTTCAATCCCTCAAGCAAAGCGGGGGCACGAGGCCCCCACTTATCTTCAACGTGCCCGACCGCCGCGCTTCTTGCCGGGAGTTACTGTCACAGATTTCTCCGTTTCGGTAACGCTACCGGATTCTTTGGGAGTGCTCCCAAACAATTCCTTGATCCCTTTCATGGCCTTGCGACCAAGACTTGGGATAAAGTCTCTAAGCGATTCGTTCTCTTCCGTTTTCATCCTCTCGAAGTTCTCCCGACCTTTCCGTTGCCGGATGTCTTGGATCTGTTCTTGGATGTCAGAAGGAACTTTTTCGGCATCAAGAAGCATCTTTCTTTCGGCCTCGGATAATGCTCCTTGGCCGTCAAAAGTGCCACCGCCAGCCATCTTCACCTTTCCACCTCTTTTGAAGGTGCCAGACTGAAGATTGTTCTTGACGGGCTTGGAGACAGGCTTCTTCGGGTACGCTACGGGCCGACCGGTGTCGTTAACACTGCCCCCCGTAGCGTAGGCCTTTTTTGAGGCACCGCCTTTCTTGTAGCCACCAGCGTTACCCAGCTTGACCTCACCAGTCTTGGTATTGGTCACACCGGGCTTCGAGGACGATACATTGCCCTCAACGCCGCCGCCCTTGACGCCACCGCCATCCTTGTAGCCGCCTTGGCCATTGACGACGCCGCCGGTTTTGAAGCCACCCTGACCCATGACGACACCACCGGTCTTCAGGCCTTTGTGGGCCTTGGACGCAGCTTTCTCGGCATGCTTGGAGAGCTTCTTATCGACGCTTTTGATAGCAGCCATCTCAGCCTTGTGCTCGGCCTTGGTTTCGCCACCTTCTTTCATCGTCGGACGGCCCATCGGCGCAGCTTTCATGGCTGCACGACGCGCTGCCAAAGAAGGACGAGTCGGACGAGCAACCGGGGACATCCCGCCACGAGCACCAACCGGTGCCATCGCGGGCGTACCCATCATGCCGCCATTCATCATCTTCTTGGGCTTGGAGACGGAACCACCTTTTTTGAGCTTCAGTTCGACCGTCGGCTCAGTGGTGTCCATTTTCACCATAGGTTTGAATTGACCCATGATTTTCTCCTTACGGTGCCGGAGAGCGATAAACCACCGTCACACGAGCAGCACCAGCCGCCGCTGCAGTACCCGATTGAGCATAAGTCGCCGTCACCGCAACTTCAGCGGATCCAACGTCAGCCCAGTCGGCATACACACCGGTAGACGCAACACTAGCGCGGCCAGCAGAACCAACTCCCGTTGCTGCAACATAAGCCGCAGCAGAGCCAGATTTGCCAACAGCGATCGTGTTGGTAGTGCCTGCATCAAATGCAGTGGTTACATCGATATTGATATCGATGATTTGAGCATTAGCCGGAATCGTCCCTACTGTCACTGCAGAACTATCGGTATAAGCAATAGTCGCGGTAACAGCCGAGAGAACCCCACCAATGTTGGTCACTTGGTTTCCCATGTCCGGTTCTCCTTAAAAGCGGGGGATTGCTCCCCCGGCTTGATTTAGACGCCCGGAGTGCCGTACATGGCGCGGGGATCAGTGAAGCCAACGTCATAACGCTCGGTGGCCTTGTACCGCATGGTGTCGGTCTCAAAGTCACCTTCCATCGTCTTCTCCAGACGACGACGCATCAGCAGCTTCATACCTTCCGGCGCATCCGTCTGCACCCACCAAGCGGTAGCGCTGGTCAGACGCGACAGAACAGCGGCACCCTCGTCGAGCAGTCCGATGGACTTGATCGGGTTGATGTCGTTGTTTGCGTTGCCTGCCCGCAGAACCGACTTGAGCAGCACTTCAGCTTGGAAGAGGTTGCCCGGGGCCACGACCAGTTGGCGCGGAACCAGACGAATCTTCTTGCCGTTGTTGTCAACCGCCTGACGGATCTGGATCAGCATCTGCTCCAGAGAAGTCTGCGACAGGTTGGCTGCGGTGGTCAGCAGGTTGGAGAACGTACCATTCACGATCGGGTGCGAAGCACTGTTCAGGGCGACACCGTCACCACCAGCCGAAGCGCCGCCAGTAAAGGCGTTGTTCAGCACGTTGGCGCACAGGGTCTCCTTGGTCTCAATCAGCGACTGAGCAAGGTGCTTGGCGTAAACCTGACCGATACGGATGTGGTCGCCGTCTTCCACGAGCACTTTGGTCAGCGCGAAGGCCAGACCATAGACGTTATAAACGTAGCGCTTGAGGAAGAGCACACCGCCCTGCTGATAGGTCACCGGAGTGCCATCAGGCAGTTGCGGAGCGGCACCAAAACCGTACAGGACCGGCTCTTCGTGATAGTTACGCGGAATGCCTTCTTGTTCGCGGAACACGCGGCTCCACTCGTCGGCACGTTGGTCATAGACTCCGTCGAAGCACTCGTTGAGGATTGGCTCAACAATCGACCGAAAGTCGGTACTACGCATCGGGGCTGCCATGTCTTAGCCCTCCTTAGATAGCGTTAACGGACGCATTGACTTGCGACTCGTTAACCGTTACCCGCACAATCGTGTACGCATCGCCCCAAGCATTGTCGGGGTACGGAGCCAGATCACGAATCAGCATCTGTGCGCTGTTGCCTGCGCCCGCCAAAGAGGTGGACAGAGTGCATTGCGACAGACCGGTAGTCGTCGATCCAGCAGTCGTGTTACTCAGGTCGGCCATATCGCCAACCGCAGACTGAGCCAGCGAACCAGCAGCCTGAATTTCGTAAACGATGTTCGGGTCGTTGTAGAAGTACGCAACGCACGAACCGGTCTGGTATGCCGTGGAGGCAGGCCAGTAGTTCGACACGCGGCGACGGCCAGTGGTGTCAGTCCATTCGACGCCATCAAAAGCGCCAACAAAAGCCTCTCCGGCTGCAGCAGGCTGAATAACGCCAGCGGTGGCGTATTTAACCGGTTGCCCTTTGAGGATGTCCGAGGCATAGCCCGAAGTGATGCCGTTAGCCAGCGCCTGTGCGCGATCCAAACCGGAGGGGTGGAACGCAGGGCGCAGACCGAACGGAGCAGAGGTTGCAGACATAGTCTTACTCCTTGTCCATTTGTTACCCCTCGAATACGGGGGCGGTACTGGTTGGTGTATCGAGTTTGCCCAGCCCGTCTCCTTCCAACCGCACAAGGGATTTCCCGTTGCTATCGCGCTGATTTTGGAGATTCTCAACTTGGACACGGATTTTTTCCGCCTCTTCGTTGGGCATCTCGTAATGGAGGTGAGTCATTAAAGCCTGATACTCATCCATCGGCAGCTTGAAAAGCAGCATCTCGTTACACGAGATTTGTCCAACATGCTCACCAGCCTTGACTTTGTAATTCTGAAACCCGGGTAACTCATCGGCCATAACCGGAACGTACCCAAGCCGAATACGCTTATCAATGCTGTCGTAACTGTTGGTGGTTGAAAGCCAGCACAAGTGCCATCCCGGCATTTCCGGGAGTTTAGGCAAAGCCGACTGCGTCCACTCATCGCTCCACATCTTTCGACGTTCCTGCGCTGAAATGAACTTTTCCTGAGGGGGCTGACGGGTAGCGTCCTCGCTTGAGCGATCTTGGCGTCCACCAGCTTTCAGAGATTTTTTAAGACGAGATTCCATTATTAGCTCCTATAACCTTGGTTTTTTCGTGCTTCTTGAGCATAGCGCTTGATCATTCGATTCCGTTTCTCCGGATCGTCCCAGTAACCCGCATCCTTCATCGCCCTAACCTGTTCTGCATTAAGGGTGAAGGTATTTGAGCCACCAGCACGAGTTGAAGATTCGCGCCCTGATCCAGTTACAACGCTCCTTGGTTTACTACGAGCCGACGGAACTTCGTCGTTATTCCGATTGTATCGGTGAGGGAGATATTGTTGCAAGCGATTATCAAGTTCTTCCCAATAATCTTCTCGCGTAGGGTCCCAACCCTCGGAAGTTAGCTCCTCATCGACCTGTTTGGCGATTTTGCTGTCCATGTCCTTGTTATCGGGCTTGTACCAGCTATTTCGCTCCATCCAGTTAGCAGCATTTCGCTGTAACCTCGGGTCGGGGATGTTTTGCTGCCGTTGAGGCTGAACCGCCGTTTTTTTCAGGTTATTTAGGGTATCAACCTGCTGGCGGGCCTCGTACCACATCTCCTGAGCCTTAGCCAAAGCCTCCCCATCCTGCATATTGGTCGCCTCGGCAATCTTTGCCTTGGCATATTGCAGTCGCAGGGCGGTGTCTTCGATCGCCTTATCGATCCGGGCGATGTCCGCAGAGTGCGTTTTTCGCTCTACAGCCGACAAACGCTCCAAAAGTTCCTGATTTTGGCGCTCTAGGAGGGCTAATTTGTGGTCTTTTTCGATATTTGTGCGCTTAACCAGTTCGCGTTTAGCCCTTCGGCGGGCGCGTTTGGCCTCTCGCAGCGCATCAGAGTCGTCCGGACTGTCATCATTTTCCGGATCTTCAGAAACGGCCCCACCATCTGCCGCCTCAATCTCGTCATTTTCCTCTTGCGCCTGAGGATTGGGGATATTGTCAGGAAGTTCGACGACAGCAGAGCCGTCTTGCTCCTCCTTGACCTCTATCCGCTCTTCAACTTGAGTATCAGTGCTCATTTTCGCCCCTTAAATGAACGACCGCATCAATAGCGGGTTACAAGTGACCGTCGCAATCACCTCGTGATCGTTCAGGATCATGAATAGCGCTGGGTCTTCCAGACTATCTTCCTCCCCGGGAACAGGTACTTCCCAGCGATCGCCACCCCATTTAGGGACGCGAATATAGTCTCCAACCGAACACCAAGATCCCTCAGGCCATTGTTCGTTCGTATCGCGGTTGCGGAAGGCAAGCGGACCAATTGCGACGACTTTCGCCACCATGTTGTTCCACTTTTCGGTTTCCTTGGTCTCTTCAACCAAGATAATCCCGGCACTGGTTGCCTTCTTTTTAGTGCGGCGCAATTGCACAAGAATTCTGCCGCCAAGAGGTTTCGCACCGGGGTCTACACTCGGAAATGCCCAAGCAATGTCAGCGTCGTTAAACGCTTCCGGTTCATTCATCTTCATCTTCTTCCTTCAACAAGTTGTTGAGTATTTCAAGGGCCTCTTCTAGCCCCTGATGGTGACCGACGACGCGCTGGTACGCCTCCCATGACGCAGGGTTTCCCGCTGCTAGAGACAGCTTTATTTCAGCTTGACGCGCCTTAATAGCGCCGACTAGGTCTGAGACGTATCTCATTTCTTTTTAGCTTGGCTCAACGCTCCTTTATCGGATTTGGGGGCTTGCTGCTGGCCCTTGGGTTGCAGGGAGGTGCCATCAAGCTTCTCGCCCATAGCGATACGCTTGTGCATCGGGATCATCGTGCTGTCTTGCTGCGCCATAATTAACCTCCTAAGAGACGACGTTGTGCTTCGTTTTGAAGCGTGATTGCAGTTTCAAACTGCTCGGCTTGCAGTTCGGCGTCTTTTTGCGTCAAACGTGCAGTCTCAATGCGCTCCTTGGTCAGGTTGTTTGCGGCGTTTAGCGCCACATCAATCTGCTCACGACGCGCTTTTTCTTCGGCCAGCATCGATACCTTCTGGCCTTCCAGTTGCAACTCAGCCTGATCCCGCTGCGCCCGACGGTTAGTCTCGGCCATGCTGGTTTCCATCACCACCTGAGCCTCAGGCGGCAGTTGCGGCTTGGGTGTCATCTGCTGCATTGCCTGCAACATCTGCTGCAGCTTGGGCACAACCTGCTGGAACGCCTTCTGGGAGTCCTGTACCACATGCTGCGATGCAACAGCGAAGACCTTGTCGATCTCAGCCGTCAGGCGAACGTCCTCGTACTCAGCCTCGGTGATCCGCTTGTTGCCCCGCGCCTTGGTCACATAGCCGTTGGTACGGTTCAGGTACCACAAAACCATGTGCTGCTTGATGTGCTCCAGCGCCCTTGGCAGGTAGATCGAGGCCATGATCGGGTTGCCACCGAATGCCGGGTTCAAACCGAAGTCCAGATGGCTCTGGATGTGCGCCAGATGATCCTGATGGATGTAGGCGTAGCCGTTCTGGCCGATCGCCATCGCCACATTCTCGTCGGCAGCGTTGCGCTCCTCCGGGGCCGGGGTGTTCTTCAGGATCTCGTTGATGCCCGGGATCTTGATCTGCTTCAGGAAGCGCTCTTCCACCGCCCTGCGGTCGTACAGATCGGGGTACTTGTCCGCCCGGGCCAAGACCGCCTGAATCTGCGCCATCCGCTGGGTTTCGGAGAAGATGTGCGGGTCCGAGACCGGAACGACATCGGTGTTGCGCTTGAAGTCTTCCCGCTCGATTTCCAGATCCGCAACGACTTCACCCTTGCGCTGGTCATCCAGATACCACCGGTTGAGCCTGCCAAGGATCTTCAGCACCCGCGCCTGAGAATCATGCAGCCGCGCATGGATTGCCGAGAAAACCGCCGCACCCTGCTCGATCAACGCCTGAGTCGTGCCCACAGGCGCGTTAGCGTTAACGTCAGCGATCTTTTCCTCGGCGGTGGTCACTACCCCCTTAGCCGCCTTATCAAGCCAGCCTAGCAGCGAGAATAGAACCTGCGAGGGGGGATTGAACGGCATGGGCATCGCAATCTTGCGGATGTCGTCCACGCCCGGGGCACCCTCAATCTCGCAGACCTGCGTCACATCTACCTGCTGGCTCTGCCCGGAGATCTTGGCTCCCTTGAGCTTGAGCATCGTTGCCGCGTTGTTGATATGCGCCGAATCCAGCAGTGCCCGTAAGGCTCCTGTAAGCGCTGCAGACAGGCCACCAATCAGGTGCGGCATGCCGATCGCGTAGGCTCCCCGCCACGGGATGAACTTGAACTCCACGACCCAATCCAGCTTGGTCATGGTCTCGTCGCCCTCTTCCCAGTTCCTGTACAACCCGACAACCTCGTTCTCAAGCTCGTCGATCATCAGGATGTACGGGGCGCTCTCACCGTTGGCATGGCTATCTTCGTCAAGCTCCAGCCATGTATAAATGTGATAGACGTTGCGAAGGCCGTCCTCGTTGTCCTCAAACTTGCGGCCCTCGATCTTGTCGTTGGCCTTCTGGGACTTCGACTCTTCCGGCTCCATCGAGGAGCGGATCAGGCTGATATCCCGGTAAAGCCCAGAGCGAATCCGGCGCTTGAACTCCCACTCGGTGATGTCGTGGATCTCGGTCGCCCGTTGTGCGGTGTAGAAGTTGGTCGCAGCAAACGGAACGATCACCCGGTCAATCGGCATGAACTCGGCGCAGGGACGCTTCTTGTCCTCGTCATACCAAAGCTTCAGGTACTGGGAGCCGCCAAGAGGAAGCTGGGTCAGCAACTGCTCCTGCTCGTCGCGGAACTCTTCGATCTGTTCCGTCAACTGCCAGTTCATGTAGTCGCGCTTGCGCTCGGCCCTTGCGGTCTTTTCCTCGTCAATTTCACCGAGGATTTTGGTACGCACCGGGCCGTCAGGAGGGAATAGCTCCTTGATCGCCCGGGAGGCAAAGTCCACGCAGGACTCAGCCATCACCGGATGAACCACCTTGGATGCGCCCATGAAGGTTGCGCCGCCCGGGGCGTCTTTGCCCATACCAGTGCGCTTTAAGCCTTCCTCGTACTGCTTGTCGCGCTCTTCCCGTGCCTTCTTATCGGTGTCCACCAGCTTGGTGTACCGCATCGCCAGCGTACTCAGGAACAGCGGATCGATCGTCTCGGCTAGGTTCTCGTAGAAATCCTCGTCATCCATCGGGCCTTCGGTTTCCATCGTGATAACCGCCGAACCGTCAGGAAGCTCCTCGATCTCAGCATCCTCGGGAGGAAGCTCGACCTCAATCCCTTCTTCCGGCACCTCGTCAGGAATTCCTTGAACGAAACGCCCGAATTCTGGATCAACAGGGAATTGTGTAGCCATGTTCTAACCTTTATCAGTCCAAAGAAGCCAAGAAGTGTGCATCTCGGTTATTGGAGATCTTTACCTTGCGCTTTTTCGCGGACTTTTTCTTGACTGCACCGCCTTTGGCAAGTTTCGGAGCAAGCTTTTTGCGCCGCATGAAATCATAAACCTGCAAGATTTCGTTTGGATTGAACGCCCCAGATTTCAATCCCTCTTGAAATGTTTTTACGGCGTCAATTGATCTTGGGCCAATCATCTCGGAGATGTTTTTACTGCGCTTCTCCATTGCGCCGATAACCATATTTCTTAGCTCTTCAGGCTTTGCTTTTGGACGCTTGAGCCGCAGTTCTTTATAAATAGACTCATAAGTATTCGGCATCAGAAACTCAACCGGCATGTTTGCCATAGAACCGGCATATTGCCCGCTAAAGTCATGCGAATACGATGAATGCTTCGATGGGCGCAATTCTGCCAACGGATCAAGTTGTGCGGCGACATTTCCAACATAGCCTTTGGGCACGCCTTTAAGCTCATCAGCAAGAACAGCGCCGGTCAAGTCTCCCAGATTGTAGTCTAGTCTCTTTTGCCAGCCGACCATCCCCAGTCTGTTTGCCAAGGCCTTCCTCAGGTTCATTGCAGTAAACCCGGAGATGTTTTTTTCCTTGCTCGACTTCAAGCCACCTGTCAATTGCGCTTGAAACTCTGGGGTTCCAACCGGAGCTACATCCTTGAAGTAGCCTTTCCCTTTGTTTTCAAAGGCCATCTCTCTTAGGTTTTTTGTCAAACTATCTAGCTCACTTTTGGACAACTCGGCTTGTTTAACCAAGTCCATTAGGATTGATGTGGGCATTGTTGATGCGTTTTCTGCAAAGTCCCCCATCCGGGATGTAAACCCAAAGACCTTGCCAGTCCCGCCGAGTAGCTGATTTTCGACTGCAGCCTCGTTGATTCGCTGTTGAATTCTTTTAGCTATGCCAAGGTTTGATGCCCCAGCAATTCTATTCTTTACATTGGCAACATCCATCATGTACTGATCGCCGCCCTCTGTTAACACCGGATTGATAAGTGGTTTCCCAGATACCTCGGTAATCAATTGGTTCCGGCTTGTTGCGTCCCACGGCATGATGTTGACGCTAGACTTTTCAAGGTCTTCGATATCCAACGGAGTGCGATCGACCAAACCACCTGTCGGGGTTTTCTTGTAGCGCGTTCCAACTTCCGGGTCTGGCTTTAGTGGGGTGTGAAGCCTATACCCCGGCCTTCCGCTTGGATCGATCGCGCCACGCTGGTTGGCAATCCCCATCCCGCCTTGGCTCGGCGCGGTGTTGCGTAGCGCCTTGGCTGCGCCCAGAGCACCCAGAGGTGCTACATCACCGACTGATGAGGCAAAGTCCACCAGCGCTTGATCTTGCGTAAACGGTCGCGGCTCTGCCATTCCCAATGACTCTGCAGCAACCTCAGGGCCGGTCCTCCAAGGCTTGCTGTCCTTAGCTAGGATGTTGCGCGAGGCAATCAGCATGTCGGCAGGAGATGTCACGATCCCTACCAAGCTCTCCAATAGGCCGCGCTTTGCCAGTTCTGCCTTCGTTGGGGCTTTGTAGTCTGGGTCCATAACAGACTTGCTGCCACCTTTAGCCATCTTCACCGCGCCGCCTTTGGCAACCTGCTGCGTGGCCTTTGATCGCAGGTACCCCCAGTCATCATCAGACTGAGAGCCAAACGCCTTTTCTGCAACAGATCGGATTTGCTCATCCGATGCGCCAGCACCAGAAAGACGGCGGTACTCATTGATCTTGTCCTGCTCGGTCCCGGCACCAACCGCCTGATTGATCTCGTAAACCGGAGCCGTTATGGCTGGAGCGCTCATCGCAACTGGTGCGGCCTTCTGAACAGGCGAAAAGACTGGCGCGTCTTCGTAGCTATTCACCACCACCGGACTGGGTGCCTGCACATTTCCTTGCTCAACACCTAAATTTTCATTTAGGACAGGCTGGGATTGGTTCAGGTTGTCAGATCCAAGATAACCATGATTTGACATCCAATTGATGTCGTCTTGTGAGACGCCAGCATTTAGCAATGTATTGGCATCAACATTGTTTTGATTGAAATAATCAATTTTGTTGTTAGCTAAGTAATTTGCCCAGTCTGACGGCAACATAACTCCGGCCTGATCAGCCGCCTGATAAGCGCCAGAACCTTCCTTAACTTGGTCAGAGATGTACTTGGCTAACTCTGTGCCGTACTCAAGGTTTTGATGGACGCCATCAAGAAGACCGCCCGTCGGGACGTTGACTTTTCTAACATCTACAAACTGTACGCCGTACTGATCTGCTAGGTCTTTGATGCCTTGGTTGATCGTGTTAGCAGACTCAATCATGTCGTCTGTCATCCACGAGTTGATGTTGCCAGAATTTAACGCTCCTTGATTGGAGAACGGCGTCACCCCAACTAAAACAGGCTGAGTGCCTCTTGCTTTTGACAACCGGACCATCTCTTCAATGTTTGCCAGCGTCTTAGCCGGGTCTCTGAGCCTTATGGCGTCAGCCGCACCGAAGCGCAATAACGCCATTTCTGGATCGTATTGATCAAGGTATGAAGCAAAGTCGCCATAGCCGATCGGGATTTCTTGTCCAGCATACGGGATGGCCGTCCCATAAAGTGAGTCGCTTGATGTCTGACCGCCAATAGCATTATTGGCAAAGTCCATATCAAGGTTGCTGCCAAGATATTCTGCGAGATTTGCTACGTTAGCCAAACCAGAGTTTCTTGTTCCTTTGCCGTTGGGGTCATACCCAATAACCGAACTGATTGAGTCCCCAAAAACCGCGCCTCGTTTTTTCTTTGGCCCGGCCACCTGACGATTGGACGACTCACCACCCCCAGCCATCTTCACCGGCCCACCCTTGGCGAACGGAATCTGGTACTGCAACTGGGCTGACGGCTTTTGGCCCTTGGGAAAGTTCACCCCAGCCATCAATCTTCCGGGTCCGACCTTGCCGTGGTATCCAATGTGCGCCCCGCTGTACTTTGTTTCCTCCGGGGTGCGCGTGAAATTAGCCCCTACAACAGCTTTTCCGGGGCCGACTGGATACGAGGCACCAACCCCTGCCCCAAAAACGCCTGCAGGGGCGTCTAGGGGCCTTACAGCCTGTGCATGCAGCCCAAGATCCCCCAGATTTGTGCCGTACCGTGCCATTAGGTCGGTTGCAATCTGCTGGTGCTCGGCTTCTGGCATCTTGGAGACGCTAATTCCTAGCGTTGCGGGGTTCATCCCCAGTCCAACCATTAGCGTTTCAACGTCCCGACCGTCAGCGATCCCGCGAAAAGTGTTCGCAAATGCCCGATCAAGAGGGGAGGGTTCCTTTTCTACGCTTCCACCACCAGCCTTGGTGATGTCAGGATCGTTGATGTCGTATGTTCCACGGTTGCCGATGGCGGATTTGATTTGAGTTGGCTTAAAAACTCCCAAATTTTTTATTTGCTCTCCATCGCTTAACCCTTCTGTTACATAAAAAGAATCGTGCCCTAAATTTTTAATTGCGCGTTTAACTTTTTCATTTTCTATAGTGGCCCAATCACCCTCCATAATCTGCTTCTTCCAGTCACGGTCAAGATTAAAACCTTCTTTTTTGGTTCGCCTAAAAAGATTTTTTAAGTCTTGCAACTTTTCATAATCAAAAGGATTATCAGCCTTTACATACACAGGCATAATGTTTGCGCCTTCGGAAAAACTTTCTAATTCTCCAGAAGCGTCGTTAAATCTGCCAATGTGTTCATTTGCAAAGTCTTTGTCTGGCGTAACAAAGTAAGCGCCACGATGACTTGGCCTAAATGCTTTTATGTTTGCATTAGTTGCGTGATAAAGCCTATCCTGTACCTTGCTGCCCTCAAGAAACTTCTTCAGGTTCTGGGCTGATTCACCAGCAGGCAAAGGCTCGATCGTCTTGGCTGCTTTCGCTGCGGCTTTAGCTGCGGCTTTTGCGATGCCACCTACTTGCATCTTCTTGCCTTCAGCCAACTCGATACGCA